>OBWH01000065.1_pt1 | contig 98163 bp, 126 predicted proteins | sample 1476391 | NCBI WGS metagenome assembly OBWH01 (sample SAMEA2580086, study PRJEB22360) | human gut metagenome | biome: human gut; feature: human-associated habitat; material: faeces | place: Denmark | collected 2008/2010
CTCAAACGGACTAAAAGAAACGCCGAAACGGCCCACAAAAATTTGACAAAACACACTCATGCTTGCGGTGGACGCGCATACTGCAGCGTGAGGCATGACGAGGATCACGGGCTGTGACGCCCATGCTCCGCCGAGACCGTTCCCACATCCTGTGGGTCGGCTGACGAGAGACGCGGTCACCCACGTCTCAGGGAACCTTTTCCGCACTGGGCGGATAGGCTGATCGGATTCGCGCCGACCCCTCCGACGGGGGCTGTTCGCATCATCCTGGAATGATGGGCGCCGGCGATAATCCGCGTGTCCGTCGAACAAAACGGAGGCGCGGATATCGGACACGATCCACATGGTCATGACTGCCCCGCCGGGAACTCCCAACGGGCATGGACTCGTATCGAGCGGTGTACGGGAATCGAACCCGCATCATCAGTTTGGAAGACTGAGACACTGACCGTTGTGCTAACACCGCGAAAAAAAAAGGAATCCACGGACACGCTTCACCTTGATTTTTTCTAGTGGATTCCTTAGCGGACATCTCGGGCCTCGAACCCGGACCTCCATCCACAGGGGATGGCGTGCTGTCCATTTACACCAATGCCCCGCATGGTCGCGCGTCATGATCACATGCCCATGCGTTCGCCTGACCGAGGATTCGTTACAACGGAGGCCGGTCGGGACTCCAATGGTTTCGATTTTTTGAGAGTGCCAAACCATCAAATGCCGCACTCGTGCCCCCGGCCGGAGTCGGACCGGCTGCGCCCGGTTTAGGAAACCGGCGCTCTATCCGTTGAGCTACAAGGGCGTTGCCTCGTGATGCACGAACCCGTACGAGGCGCGACGGTTTGAGAGAGAAGAGAAGAAGAGGACTCCGTGCATTATGGTTGGCGGAGTTTTCGTGCGTGCCCTCAACGAGAATCGGACTCGTGGCCTTCCGCTCCGGAGGCGGACGTTCTATCCACTGAGCTACAAGGGCGATGGCATCGTTTTCGCGGCCTGGGGTGATGCCGAAACCCTGTATGTCCGGTACAACACATCGTTCGAGTGTAGAGGAAGAAATCGAAACGAAGAATGCTGCCGCTGAGAGGCGGTTGTGGGGGTCGAACCCACCGTTCACGGTTTTGCAGACCGTTGCCAACAGCCGGTTGGCGTAACCGCCGATTATGTTCCTCCTCCTGGTTTTGAACCAGGACTATGGGTTCCAAAGACCCGTGTGCTGCCGTTACACCAAGGAGGAATGTGCGCGAACGCATCGGACACGTATGCCCGACTGCGTTCCGCCATGCCGATCCAACCCTTTTTGCTGACTGGATTCCAGGCCCTGTCCCGTGGCCTAACACATTGTTGATCGGCCAGCGGATGGTGCGAGAGTCGAACTCGCCAGGGACTTCCGCCCCAACAGTCTTAGCAGGACTGCGCCTTTGCCGCACGGCCCACCATCCATGCCGGTGTTTGCGATTCAGGGCACACCGGCTAAGCCTCGATAGAGCCGCCAAGAACTGCCAGCGGTTTCGCGGAGGATGAGGGAGTTGAACCCCCGGAACCTTGCGGTTCGTCTGTTTTCAAGACAGGTACGTTCGACCGCTCCGCCAATCCTCCAACGTGCTCCCGGTGGGATTCGAACCCACGACCAGCCGGGTAGAAACCGGCGGCTCTGATTCCACTGAGCTACGGGAACAAACTCGGAAGAGCATCTGGTTCAAGAAAAGACATCGAAGTTTTTCTTACGCTCGTCCGAGTTTTCGCCTTGTTTCGCGCGTGGTCTGCGATACCACCGTATCTGTGTGTTGGTGCGCTTACGTGTGACCTTTTGCCTCACGTCGTGTTTCCGGCAGGATTCGAACCCGCACTGATTGATGTTTAGGACCATGCCTCTACCATTTGGGCTACGGAAACTTGGCCAACTGCCCCCCACCACGGTTGACCGGCGTGGCTGATACCAACCCAGGCTGCTGGATAGAGAAGAGAAAAACCAGAGCAAGGCTTTCGGGGAAAATTAATACTGTTCTCCCCCCCTCGTGTGACAGGAATCGGTTTGCACATTGAAGAAGGAGAGAACAGCAAGTGCCCCCAGCGGGGTTCGAACCCGCAACCTCTGGTTCCGTAGACCAACGCTCTGAATCCGATTGAGCTACGAGGGGCGATGGCACATTTCGATCCCTTAACGACGTACGCCTGTGCCGGGCTGTGTTCGGCATGGTCCTCATTGATGTCGCTCCGGAGACCATCGCTGCAAAAAGAGCGTCCTCCCCATCCGTCCTGAATGACAGATGGAGGGAATCGGGAGACTGGATTGGGTTTTTACCAGCAACGTCGAGGACAAACGGGAAGGTTCAGATCCCCCTCTGGACGTGCCGCATGTTCGGTCGCAAACCACCCTGCCGGGCCATGCTCGCCTTGGCGTCCCGTTTCCGATACGCCTGTTCAGCCACTCCCATGAAACGACTCATTGATCAGATGAACCGTTTCGTACCTCCGTCTGGAATCGAACCAGCATCCACGGTGCTTCAAACCGTTGCTCTACCGTTTAAGCCACAGAGGCGCCGTACGACGGACTGTTATGGAATCTGGGTTATAGGCCCTTCCCCGGTCCGTCGCACTGTGTGTTTTCCTTCCCCTGTTTCGCGCGCGGCCGGAAGAAGAAGCTGCCGCAGCCTATCTGATAATAGATCGATGCGCTTATGCATGGCGATGTACCAAGCATCGTGCCCCGACGGAATTACGATATCCGGACCCAGTGCTTAAAAGGCACCTGCTCTTCCTCTGAGCTACCGGGGCGATGGCATGTTTCCTTATTCCTTGACGCTGCGTGCCCATGCCGAGGCTGTTCGTCCATGTTTTCTCCGGAAGCGTCCACATGGAAAGGACGGTTACGAGTCCCATTGTTGGATCGGATCCATTGTTCTGGTTTTCCGGATAGAGCGGATGACGGGGTTCGAACCCGCGGTTTCCTGCTTGGGAAGCAGGCGTGCTACCACTGCACCACATCCGCATGGCCGTGCTTTTTTCGGATACGTCGCACGGCGGTGACGTATAGTCCGCCAGCCGAAAGAGGGATGGCTGGTCTCCGAGTCGGATTGACAGGATTCGAACCTGCGACCCCATGCTCCCAAAGCACGTGCGCTACCAAACTGCGCCACAATCCGATATTTTTGACAGGACTCCGTGGCTTACCAGCTACGTACGTGCCCTATTAAACGCGATTTCCTCAGATTCTGGCACCGTCTTAAGCCAGTACCACGATGCTTTCATCTTGATTCTTTCGCGTGTTTAGACTGTCTCCACCGGTTTTCCTAACCTCCTGCGAAACCTCCCCTTCCAAGCGTGCGACCTAGGATTTGCACGCTCTTCCAGTTTTTCTTCACAGTCCTCGACTCTCCGGTTGTAAGACCTGTCAAAAACGTGGCTCCGGGTGGATTCGAACCACCAACCATGCATGCTCCGCCGTTTGAGCTACGAAGCCGGCCGGAACGCGTCGTCTCATGGCGCGTATCATTCCGGCTTTTACCGTTCGCTGTCAGACTAATGAGACTGGCCTGACAGCGAATAAAATCCGTTTGTTGTTTAGATACTGTGTGCAAACGAAAACCACAGCACGGCCTTGAAGGCGCCGCTACCTGTTAATCCGCCTGTTTGCAACCAGGCGGATAGTGGTGGCGGGAGGACTCGAACCTCCGGTGTTTCCTTGTCGCAGATTTACAGTCTGCTGCCGTCGCCGCTGGGCCACACCACCGGTGCATCGCTTCTGCCCGTCACGGTGCGATGCATACCGTGCCCGATTCATCTGTACCCGCAGACCGTGAGTCTGCACAAGCTCATGGGAGATGGATCAGGGTCGTGGAGCTGCCGAGAATCGAACTCGGGTCTGGCCTGCCGTCAACCATTGCTTGCCGTCACGTGCGTATCCGACGCTTGACGCTCATCCGTGGACGGGTGCGTTCGGCGAACCCGCACGGCTTGTAGACGATGTTCATGTACTGGCCGGGCGAATCCATCGTCCGACTGTCCGACCAGTCCGATTCAAGTTTTCCGGCTTTAATCCGTTAATCGGCAATGGGATTGAAGTCGGGTTTCACGCTACGAGGGTGAAACGGTGAGAAGAAACGGTGTTGGCGTTTGTTCTTGTGATGGGTTTGATGACGGTTGCTCCCATCGGTCTCCGGCACGTAGCAAATGGTTTCCGGCAGGCTATCGAAAAGCCTGTCAGCCCCGTGATATGGGTCGAGCGGCGTGAACTTCAGCCGTTCAACCCATGTCTTTACTGCTGCCACCTTGTAATGGTGGCGTATGATCCAAGGTCTTGTCCTCACGCCCATGCGGGTATGAGTTGCCTTGGATAAGTTTTTTGGTGTCTCTCTTCGGTTTTCAATCGTCCTGCATCACGTGCGTGGTGTAGGTGTTGTCTTCCTACGCAGGATGCTTCACGTCCGGCGTGGATTGCTCTTGGCCGGTTTGAAAGGAGAGAGAGTGTTTTGACTTCCTGTTTTGGGCAGGAGGTGTTGGTTTCCTCTTTCGATTCATTTATGTGGACACACTCAGTATAATATGTTTCTTGAGCTCTGGCAACACCAGTTCAAGGGAAAGGCATCAAACCATTGAAAACACTGGAATCCACAGGAAAAAAACAAGCCGACAACAACGGCGTGTCGCACTATCGACAGAAGAAAACACACCCGGAAAAATCCACTATGATGTCAACCATGACAAAAAACAGCGTTGACCATCCGGACGATCACGAAGCCAAGATCGCCAGCTCGACCGAGCTTGCCCTCGAACGGGTGGCCACGCTTGCCGACATCGAAAACCGGCAACCGGACAGCAAGGAAATCTGGTACGGCCATTCAATCCTCACCAGCACACTGTTCCCGGCCACTCCCCCAGCGGAAGGCACCCCCTTCGTCAGCAAGGACAACAACACCGTCGAATATATCCTCGAAGCCGGTATCGATAGCCTCACCCGATCAAGGGACTACCCGTATGGGAAATACCCTCGGCTGCTGATGGCATGGATGGCCAAACAGATCAGATCCGCGGGCACTCGGAAAACCCCGACTGTGGATCCGGCGCAGCACACCATCACCATTCCAAGCATGTACCAGCTATCCGAAGAACTCGGTATCCCCCGCGGAGGCCAATCCTCGAAACGTTTGCAGGAACAGTTGCGCCGACTTCTGTTCTGCCATATCAGCATCAGGCAGAAGACGGGGTTTGCAGGCAACCGTGACCGGTTCGATTCCGTGAACATGCAGATGGTGAAAGCCGTCAGCTTCCTGAACGACAATAACAATCAGGATTTCAGCGGAGCGAAGTTTATTCTCACCGACGAGGTGTGGGACAGGCTTGCCCAAGAGTCAGCTCCGTTCGATACCCGAGCCACCAACTATCTGCTGAGCGGCAAATCAGTGCTCCCCTACGACGTGTACGTGTGGCTGACCGGAACGTTCAAGAACCTGCGCCACGATCTCACTTTGGACTGGGCGTGGCTGCACGGGCGTTTCGGAGACAGCATCAAGGAACGCCGCGTATTCAGGGCCAAGTTCCGTGATGCGTTGAAGAAAGTCCATGAAGTGTATCCCGCGGCAAACGTGGAAACCACCAGGGACGGTGTCATCCTGCACCCGTCACCCACGTCCGTCCCATCCAAGGCGGAACGGCGTGCATTGGACGAGGGGCGGGACGATTGGCAGTGATAGGCCACTAATCGCCCCGACCTGTGCCAGTGCATCTCAGTGCTTGATGCAGTCAGCTTTCATGCTGATGCCCTTCTCCAGACTCAAGGTTATAGACTGCGAGCTTTCCCCGCATTTGATGTCCCCCATCACCATTCCGGTAATGGCAACCCCGGTAAAAGATACAATCAACGCCAGCGACACGATAATCTTCTTCATCGCTTCTTCTCCACTTTCTGGGAGCTCTCCACTCCCTTTTACCTAATATCTGCGAGCCGGTTTTTTCGACCCGATAGGGAATATCTGGGACGAAAGTTTTCCCGCTCGTATGGTTAATATCTGGCATGTTTGCGTTTGAAGCGTTTTTCCTGATGTCGATGGCCTATCGGTGTAGCGACACATGGCCTATCGGTGCAGTTTTCTGATTTTTTTGAGGTTGATTCGCGGATTTTGTTCTGCTAGTAATGGCCTATCGGTGCAGTTTGGTTGCACGTGGGAGCTTTCTGGATTCGAGAATGGGCTGACGTTTCGCCTTTTGGTGGTAGTGGCCTATCAGTGTAAAACCCGTTGCGTCGGATAGTGGCCTATCGGTGCAATCCCGCTGATTCGTTGATGGACTATCGGTGTAGTTTTCTTATCCCTGTTGATGGCCTATCGGTGCAAAACCTTACAAGCGGAGCCTCGAACAGGAGGCTTCTGCAACTTCAAGCTTCTATAGAAGACTTGACGTTTCTTAGATTTACGGAAGATAGTGGCCTATCGGTGTAAAACACACTATTCCCCAGTCCCACATGATGATCTCCGACAGTTCCCCGGCTTGTATACTGTCCACTATCCGACACTTTTTGCGGATAGTGGCCTATCGGTGTAATCAGTAATGGACTATCGGTGTAATCGTCTTTGACGACGGTTCTGCGGCGTGGAGTATCCCTGCACTGGTAGTGGACTATCACTGCTGTTTTAGTGGCCTATCGGTGTCGTTTTCGTGGACTATCACTGTCGAATCCGTGGACTATCGGTGTAACGAACCTGCTCAAACCGCTTCTCCTATAAGGGCTGACGGGCAGTGCTTATAGTCATACTACATACTTGACATACTCTCTTATAGCAGAAAGAACGAGAACGAACGCTAGTGGCCTATCGGTGCAAATGTATTCACCGATAGGCCACTATCTTGATCATGAGCACGTCAATGTACCCGTTCAACCCGGTTTTCCGTTCGAAACATGCGGTTTTCGGATTGTTCGTGTCAGATAGTTGCAGCACGTCCTGCAATATTTCCATCCAATAGCTTCGTGCTTCGCTTTTCTCGTTGCCACGGTTCTGCCAGTTCTGGGCGAAGATGGTGGCGCGATTTCTGAGTCCGGTGAGTGTGTTGTCCACTTGTAGTTCCTTGCGGAGTCAAGCGACGGCTACGGTTCCTCGTGTTTCTGGGATCCCACCGGACAAAGGAAATCCTTGGACGAGGCCGTAGCCTATCGCTGTATTTTTTGTGGATTGCCGCTCCTCTTCTACGACGATCCGCCTGTTTTTAGTGTTGGCTAATCGGTTTGCTTGTTGGCTTCTTCGACCATTTGAATGCGTTCTCCGATCCATCGCATGACCGGTACGGCCATGCTGTTGCCTAACGCCTTGTATCGGGCTCCGTCCGGAGCGTGTTCCTTGTTTCGGTATGGCACATCGGTGTAATCGTCGGAGAATCCTTGAAGCCGTTCGCATTCTCGTGGGGTCAGGCGGCGGACGGTGAGACCTCTCTCCTCATGGTCGCCTGTTATCAGCGTCTGGGTGTTATGAGTGGACAATGTGGCGCTCATAACATGCTGAATCAGCGCGCCTTTCCCGCCGCCGGGTTTCCCGCCGCGAATCTGCAAGGTGACAGGCTCATCTTCCCTGGTTGAATCCTCAGCAGGATAGATGAGAGGCGGATCCTTCTTCGCATGCGAAGTCAACGTGGGAGCCAGATTCACACTGGTCATCGCATTCGTCTGACCGTCAGCCCGGCAAATATACGTCTGCTGTTTGGCTCCCTGACGCACTACCAGCGTTCCGGCGTCTCGACTATCATCACACTGGTTCTGAGCGAATGCCACAACCGGGTTATGATCGGTCTTAAGCGTGGGGCTTATCTCCCCTAAGCCAAGGCTTCGGGCTTTTGACCCCTGATTGTAAAGAAATGCGACCGGCTGCACCTGCACCAATGGGACCTGGTTGCCTCCGGTTCCGGCTCGAGCGGTCAATGTCTGGCTGACATCATCATGCGCGTATCGGAGCCGGGCATCGGTCGGATTGAAATCCAAGGCGGCCACTGCGGTGCTGTTTGTCCGATCCAACGTGTTCATCACATCGTCCTGTTTGACGAGTTTCCCGTTGCTACCGGTTTGCGCCGTCTGGCAGAGGTATATCTTGTCCCGTTCGTCAACGACGACATTCGCTCCACGGTCAACGCAGGGAGAGCTGTCATATCGTGCGGTGAGAGTACCGGCGACATCATCACCGAACTGGGTGAAAACGCTTTCCTGATTTTGCCCTGACTTTTCTCTCGTGGACAACGTCGGATACACGCCGGAAGTCGGATAAACCCTCCGGCTTTGGGTTTCGCCGGGAGTCAGGCAGCCAGAATCATGATCTGCCGTTCCAACGCATCCCTGAGCCTCTTCGGTAAGGGCTTGCCTCTTCTGTCGGCTCGACTGATGATCCCACGACATGCTTTCGCGCTCAAAAAGTACTTCCGCGCTACACATGGTTCCAAGACTTCCAACAAGGAACACACGCTCGCGTCTTTGGGCCACGCCGAAAAACTGCGCATCCAATACTCGCCATGCCAGACCATACCCGAGCGCATCCATCTCTGACAGGAGCTGGCGATAAGCCCCCCCTGTTCGCTTGTGAGCGCTCCTGGGACGTTCTCCCAGACAAACCAACGTGGACGGAGTTCACGTACCGCTCGAATGTACTCGTACATGAGTCCGGAAGCTCCTGCGAGTCCTTCCCTCTTGCCTGCGATAGAGAAGGACTGACAAGGCGATCCCCCGACAACAATGTCTGCTGCTCCCACATACGGGCTCCAATCGATTTTCGTGATGTCCCCGAGATTTGGGATGTTCGGGTAATGGTGTTGCAGGACGGCGGATGGGAATGGGTCGATTTCGCTGAATGCTATCGGCTTCCAGCGAAATGGCTGCCATGCGACGGTGGCGGCTTCGATGCCGCTGAAGATGCTGATGTATTTCACTGGTGTAGCAGTTTTTCGAGTTGGATTTCGGCGATGGCGGCGTTAATGTATCCGCGTGTGTGGAAGTGTTTCGGGTTGAGGCAGCCGATTGACCATGTGGTTTGTCCGGTGGGGTTGCCTATGTGGCGTCGCGCTTCCATCGGTTGCCCGCAGTTGGGGCAGAACCATGCTTGCTTCATGAGTTTTTTCCTTAATGTTTGTGTTTGATGTTGTGTCGGATCATTTCGAGGTGACTTCGATTGGCTCGGCCGGTATTCGATCTGGGAGTCCTGTACCGTTGCAGGTCTTTTCCGTCATACGAGTTTCCCGATTAGACTGATCGCGATGATCAGCATGACCCAGAGGAGTGCGATGCCGACCGTCCAACGGTTCAGGTTCTTCTCCGCGACTCCGGATGTGCCCGCGTTCGCGGTCAACCCGCCGCCGAACATGTCGGACAATCCCCCGCCTTTGCCCTTATGCAGAAGAATCAGCAGGGAGAGCAGGACGCTCAATACTGCGACGATGGTTTTCAGAACGATGATGAGAACGGCCATAGGATTCCTTCGAATTGGAAAACAATGATGAGAATGATGAGGATCGTCAGATAGGCGACAGTCCACCGACGGTAGACGGTTCGATGCTGTGGATTATCCGTCCACAGGCTCATGATCAGTAACGAAACCAGTGCGATGGTTGTCCAGATCAGCAGGGCGAGGACGATGGGATGGTTGACCGTCACCCGAACACCATGAGGGTCAGTTTGCCGAGCCCGAAGTCCATGCCCGTGACAAATAGCATGAGCAGGATCACGAAACTGAATGCAGCGATACTCCATGCCAGCCATTCGCGTGCCGTCGGTGTGACGGTCTTGCGCAGTTCATCGAACACCTGGCGGACGTATCGGCCGACCGTCAGAAAAACATTGGTATGTGGATGGGTTTTTTCAGCCAATGAAAATCTCCTTGAAACAGAGAAGAAGCCCTGTGGTACCGAGAAGCAGTCCGAGGAAAACCAACAGTACGCATAGGTAATAGGCGAGGTTCCAGAACCTGACCTCCCATTTCCGGCGTATCTGCACGGCCCGTGCGGAGCCGCTGGCGAAAGCGATGGCTATCTGCAGGGTCAGCCATGCGGCTGCATATCCTCCGACGGTGACCAGCACATGTTCGGTTAGCATGGGACTTCTCCCTGATATGAGTTGATGGACGGTCTGCTTCCCTCTATATGCGGGAAGCAGACCGTCTGGAAAGGTCAGTCGGTTTCGGACTCGTTCTGAGCGGGGCCGTGAATCTGAGCGAACGTGCGGGTCTCGTCATCTTCGAGGTCCTCCGCCTGCGGCTTGACGCCGTCACCCTGTTCCGCGGGAGCTGCTTCCTGCTGCGGGGTATACAACCCTACGGTCTTCCGGCCCTCCCCGTACTTCTTGCCAAGGAACTCATTGACCTCGTCGAGACGGGCCATGATCTCCTTGGTCAGGGAATCAGCCTTGTCCGCGATGGCCTGACGGCTTGCAGCATACTCATCCGCCTTTTGACGGGTTTGATCGGACAGTTTCTGAGCGGCTTCGATGATGCGTTCGGACTGGCTTTTCGCTTCGGCTAGATGCTTGTCGGCATCTTTCTTGGTGTCGGACATCAGCTGGTTCGCGGTAGCGCGGCTCTGCTGGCGAATCTCTTCCGCTTCCTTGTTGGCGGCGAGCTTGATTTCGGCAGCGTGGTTTTCGGCTTCGCGATACAGGTTCTGAGTGTCGGCGAGAACCTTCTGCACGCCTTCGCCCAAATTGTTGTACGGGTTCTCCAACTTGGTTTGCAGCTGCTGGTTCTGCTCAGTCAGCTTCTTGATCTGCTCGTTGAGTTGTGCGTTGGCCTGTTGGAGTTCACGGTTAGCGGCTCCCTCCTGGTTCAGTTGCCCATTGATGGTATTGAGCGTCTGGTTGAGACGGTCGATGGCGTTCTCGTATTTTTTGGTTTGCGCATCAACCTGCTGCGTGTCGTATCCGCGCATTTTGATATCGAACAATGGCATTGGCGGAGAATGCTCCTTTTTTCAGATTTTTATGTGGACATATCCACTATAACATGTTTATGGACAAAAATGCCGGGCATCATCAATGGTGTCCCGGCATATACGAGAGGAATCAGGAACGCTCGTGCAGTTCCACGAACTCTCCCGCCTCGTTGTATCCGAACGGCTTGCCTCCACGCATGCGCACGCCCTTGGACGGCGTACCGGCCGACGTGTAGAACTTCTCGTCACCGTTCTTGCGCACACGGAAATTACCATCGGACAGCAGCTTCACGTTGTCCGCAGTCACGCGATTAGCCGAGGCCTTGCCGTTGTTGTACATGGCGGCGAATCCCTCAGCGTCGGCCGCTTCCTTGCCCAAGTAGTTGCCGTTGGCATCCGACAGCATGCGCGTGTGGCCTCCGGGCGAGGTGACGGCGAATGCGACACCGTCCTTGCCGTCGCGCATCTGGATGTCGCTGCTGAAATACTTGTTGGCTCCGTAACGGGTGCGCAGCAGTTTTGCGGCATCCTCGGGGGTCTTCGGATTCAGGTATCTCGCAGCGGCACGTTCGCGTACAACCTGGGTCTTCCGCCTGTAGTCATCGTATTCCTGCTGGCTGGCGAACGCCCGACGAGCCTTTTCTGGCTGCACCCCATGCTGCATGGATTCGATGCTGCCCCACATAGTGATGTCATCGCCACTGTTCTCGTTGGTGTAGTCGGAGCGGAAGTGCAGGGCGTTCTGTAGGGGTTTGCCTGTCTTCGGTGAGGTGCTAGTGCCGCCGCTGACAGTGAAGTCAACGCTTTCCAAGCCTTCCTTTTGCATGGATCGTGTCATGCGGGTGAGATCGCGTCCGCGTAGTTTGACACTGCCGGTTCCACCATGCGTGTTGGGGCTGCGCCGCTTGACGAAAGCTACTAGATTGTCACCGTTCTTGTGGAATCCTTCCGGAGCTGGATCGTCGGGGTTCATGCCAAGCTCGCTCATCGGCACGCTTTCAGGACGGTATACAGGTTCCACCGAGATGTTGCCGTTCCGGTCAGCGTAAACATATACGGGCATGTCACGTGCGGCGGATTCACTGAGGCCGAACTCCCTCTCGTAGTAGTGGCGGGCTTCCACTGCCCCCTCCGCGAAATCTCCCGGATCAGCGGAGAACACTTTGTTGTTCGGGTCGGCGAACGCGGCATTGTTCACCTGTTCCGCCTTCTGTGCGTTCAACGTGTCATAGACCTTGCCGTCCTTGCGGGTGGACAGGTTGGCCGCTGGTCCGCCGAATGCCGTTTCGTTCTCGGGCAGGTTCTCGCTGACTGGCTGGAATTCACTGCCTCGGTTGAGGCTGAACATGTCAGCCGGTGCGGGCTTGCTGTGGTTGATGACACCGAACGTGGTCTCGTCGGAAGCCGCTACAGACATCTGCTCCCCGTATTCGTTGCCGAGAATATGGATTCGCTCCAACGGGTCGGCGGTTGCAAAGCTGCTGTTCACGGCACCTTGCGCGCTCATGTGCAGGATATTGGATCCGGATTCCAACTGGTTGAGGTTATTGATGTAGTAGTGCTTGATCTCGCCTGCACGTGTGCTGTATTCATGCCAACCGACTTCGAGGTTGGTCTTACGCCACCGTCCTGCTGGGTCGCGTGGTTGACGTGGATTCCAAGGCATGGGAGCTCCTTTTTTGTGTTTTGAGTTTGCGGTTGCCGACGGTTTCAATCTTACTGTTTGAATCCGTTTATTATGAAGAAATATCAGTTAATTGTGAAGCGTTTCGGATGCGCTAGATTCGTATTCCATGCCTTAGTCTTTGTGTTCATTCGTTTTTTGCATGGTTCTTCGGTCAAGTTGATCTTGAATCTTTTTCCATAAAAAACGAAACCATGAGTATGCGGCATACCCTGCCGCGAACAGCATTCCGCCTACGGTCAGGATTGCTTCCCTGATATCGATGTAACCGTCCTGCGGGACGATAAGCATTGCATAGCAGAACGAAACGGCGAAAATCAGAGTACTGATTCCCGTGCGAAGCATGGCTTGTTTGAAGCTCAACGTAGTCTCCTATCGTGTTCAGACCATGCATCGACCGAGCTTTCGGCTATGCTTTGGGCGATTTGGAAACCGTCCGGCATAGGAAACACGAACAACCTGACCAAATGATGGCCGCCGTTCATCAGATTCGGGAGCCTGACGAACGCCACTCCCCCGCAATGACGGCTGGTGATGTCAGGCCACGCTCCGACCGTGATGCCAGACTGCAATATCGTATTTGCGGTTTCCGCCGCGTTGTCCGGGTCGGCGGTGTCCACTCCGTACGGGTAGGCTATGCCAGCAATGACAACGAATCTGTTGTAAGGGCGGAACGCTTGGCGACTCCATGATTTGATGGCTAGTTCGGTCAACTGTTTTTTTACACGTTCGCGTATGCCGAGGTTTGTGCCTCTTCCCCATGTCGATGACTTGCGGGCTCCTTTTTGCCGGGCCATGAGGTCGCTGTCAGTGAAGTTGCTGGTTATCCATTGCTTGTCGGGGATGGTGAACGATACGGAATATCCGTCGTGCCAGTCGGGAAGTTCGGATTGTTGCCGCCAATGCTTGTCTATATTGGTGGCAAGACGACTGGTGATCTGGTATTTCGGCAGTTTATCGGGGACGGGGATGATGATGACGGTCAACCGGTAATGGTTCGGCGGCGCGGGTTCCGGCAGTTGTATGTACACGGTGCTGTGCCTGTGTTGGCTGTCGTCGTCATCCCATAATTTCGCATCGCTTCCGCCGTCGATGATCGGTTTGATGGTTTCTGCTGCCCTGGCGGGGAAGATGTTGCTTCGGCTTGGATATGCGACGCCGATAAGCGCGATGAAACGTTCGACCTTCCATGCTTGACCGTGCTTCTTCATTGTCCGCCACTCGTTCTTGGCGTAGTCGCGCACCCATGCGCGGCGCCTGGCTCTCAAACGCTCTGTCTGCATGGTGTCGGTACCGTTCCACCATTCGACGGGAATTATGAAATCGTGAGCGTATCCTTCGCGCTGATAGTTGTTCGGTCTACGTATAGTCAAAGGCCGGCCTCTCGCTTGAGACCGGCCTTATGCGGTGTTGCGGCCATGTCGTTTTCCGGGTTTCCTTTTGATTATGTGGACAAACCCAGATTAACATGTTAAAGAGAAAAGCTAGGCGCTCAGATCAACAATCATGTTCTCCGCCTCCAGAAGCTGCCATGTCTGGAACTCGACTTCCTCGACCTTTTTCGGCTCCCCCTTATCGAGGATGTACTGTGCTGCGGCATCGAGCGGGTCCTCGATGTCCTTGCAGTATCCGGCCTTATCGGCTGCTTCGATTTTTGTCGCGAGTCCGAGTAAAGCCTGCCGGATGCTCGTGGCCGCGTTCGCCGCGATTTCATTGTTCGCGCTAATGCTGTAGGGATTCCAGTTGCAATCATCGGTCTTGGCGAACACCCAGAACTGCATCGTGTCCGGAACATCGGCACCTCGGTCGAACGCGCCCGGCTCACAGGCTCCGACCGCGGCACGGTAGAACACGGTCTGGATGTGATAGCCCCAGTTGACCACCTCTTTGGCGAACGATTCCTTGTCCGCTTTCTGCGCGGTTTTGAGATCCACGAGAAAATCGGTGCCTACGGGGATCAGATCTGGTTTCGCCTTGAGCTGGAGACCGGTCGGCCCGTCCTCCCAGACGATGCACTGTTCGGCTGTCCCCTCTTCGATCATTCCCATGAAATCCACGCAATCGTCGCGCTGGCTGGTCTTGGCGATGCCGTCGCGCATGCGCTTGAGGGTCTGCATGTCGGAGTAGGAGACGACGATGTTGCCGCATGCGATCTGCTCGTCTCTCCAGTCTCGGTTGTCCTTGGAGCAGAACGTTTCTCCCTCTGGGAGGCATACGACATCGCTGGTGCCGAGCAGGAAAGCATGGAAGGCGGTTCCGAACTTCTGCGCGCCGGTGGGTGCGTAATCGTCGTTGAGACGCTTGTAAGCCCAATAGTGAGGGCTTTTGATGAACTGTTTCAGTTGGCTCTGGTCGATGGCCTTGAGCTTGAAGTATTCGGTGTCATCAATGTCAAGAATTTTGGCGTAAGGCATGGTGTTCTTCTCCTTTTTTCGGATTGTTTAACGTCCGAGAGAGGGGCTGTGGACGGACCCCTCTCTCAGACGGATGTTTCAGTTGTCGCCCTTGACCGGCTCGGAATCGGCGATTTCCTCGGCGGACATGTCCGCTTCGTCGGAGTAGACACTGGTCTCTCCGGTCTTGGGGTCAACGACGATGTGGGTCTCGTCGTAGATAATCGGCTCGCCGGTGGCCTCGTCGAACTCGGGATCGACATGCACCGGGTCGGCAATGTGCAGGTAGCCGCCGTCGGCCTTGAGCTGGGCGCGGTTGACTTCCTCCCAGGCTCTCTCCCACTTATTCTCCTCTTCGGCGTAACCGGGATAGGGTTCCTTGTTCTTGGTCTCCCAGTCGACAATCTGCTTCGGTGTGACGGGCTGCGAGGGGTGAAACTCCTCGGTCAAACCTTCGGGAATCGGCACGGTGTAATCCTCAATACGGTCTTCTTCGGCGGCGTCGCGAGGGTCAACGAAACGTACCTTGGCTTTGATTGGAGTATTCATGGGCTTTTCCTTTTCGAGTTTTATGTGGACTTGGATTGCAGTTTCGAGGTATTCGACAAGTTGATGGTATGTGGCGTAGGGCAGACTCATGGGGTCGTCCTCGTACTTGCTGTACGTGTTGACGCTCATGCCGAACAGGCCAGCTATCTCGCTTTTGGTTTTTCCTGCCAGTTGGCGCAGGCGTCTGATTTTGATCTGGTTCATTCGCTGCTCCTAGTTGCAGTTGTCAGGCTGGTGTCGCCCAGTCATCTGGTTGGGTTTACGTTCTCATTGTACAACACTCAGAAAATTGCGGCTTTGTATGTTTTTTAATATGGCTAAACATATTGCAATATAATGCAACACGCCGAACAAAACATACACTCAATAAACTGCGTATATTTGAACTGTCCACATAAAAAATATCAGGCGACACCCCTGCCCCAATCCCGGAGCGGGACGAGCGTCGAGGAGGAAAGAAAACATGGCAACCGAAAAGCTTACGCACGCAAAAACCGGCGTAATCCAAATGGGATGGCCGAAGCTTTACGAGGCCATCGCATTCAAGGCCGGCAAGGACGACGAGAAGTCCAAGCCCGGTGACGAGGAAAAGAAGAACGAAAGCACACCTGCATACGGGTTCCCGGCATTGCTGGACAAAGACGATCCCGATCACATGAAGACCGTCAACATCCTCAAGAAGCTCAGCGAGAACGCCGAAAGCAACGCCATCGCACAGAAGCGTTGGGGCAAGAAGGATCGCATCGTGGCCAACAACGGACTCAAGGATGCCGACGAGGATGAAATCCTTGACGGCGACAAGACCGTGCTTATGGCCGACAAGCATCCGAACCGTGCAAACCATTTTTACGTTAACCTCAGCCGTAGTTCCAAGGCCGGACGCCCCGGAATCCGCTACATCGACGATGACGGCATTCTACGTGAGCTTCCCGAGCCGATTCTCGGCACTAAGGAGGCTTTGGAGGCCGCTCAGAACGAGCTGGAAGACGCTCGTGCCACTTATGCCGAGTCGGACGAGGAAGAGCGTGAGGAGGCCAAGAGGCTTGTTCTGGAGGCAAAGCGCAAGCTCGAGGAGGCTCAGGAACGCGATGCCAAAGCCAAGGAAGTGAAAGCCCTGTGGGATAAACTGGTCTACCCCGGACAGAACGTGCAGGCTTCCGTCACCGCACGCGCTTGGAAGACGCAGACCGGCAGCGGCGTCAGCTATCGTCTGGATAACCTCACCATCATTGGCGGCGGTATCCGTGACGGCAGCTTCGACTATGACGAGGACTTCACCGAAGAGGATATCGACGCATTGATCGCATGGCGCAACAAGCACGTCGATTCAAAGCCTTCCAAGGCTGATGCGGAGGCTGCTCTTCTTGCCGACACTGATTTTGATGAGGTCGATGATGTGGATGAGGATACCGGCGAGATCGAAGTCAAGCCGAAGCCGCGTCGCAAGGTCAAGCCGGTGGTGCTTGATGAGGAAGACGAAGAGGAGATTGAGGATGAGGAGCCTGCTCCCCGCACTCGTAGGCACTCCCCCACCCGTCGTCGCAAGCCGGTGGAAGTGGAAGATGATTATGACGATGAGGAGGATGAGGAGCCTGCTCCCCGCCCGCGTTGTCGCAAGACCGCGAACAGTGACCTGTTCTAGTCGAACCCGCTAAAAAAATGGGGAACGGTTTTTTACCGTTCCCCATTTCTCGTATCATCCGAGGTTCCCACCGCTGTTGCCGTGCGGTGTAGGGTTCGGCTGGGGTTGAGGCGTGGGGGGCTGCTGTGGCTGCGATGGCGCGGTATACGACGGCGTGTAGGAGCGACGGTAGGAAGGCTTGTACGACGGAGCCTGCTGCCGTTGCTGTTGGCTTTGCGCCTGCTGCTGCGCTTCAGCTGCGGCTTTCTGCTCTTCCTCGGCCTTCTTCCTATCCTCTTCCGCTTTCTTCGCGTCCGTAACCTTGCCGATAAGCGTCTTCAGCGAGTCGGCGGCTTTCTGCGCTTCCGCGTAGTTCGTCGCGTCTATGTCCGCTTTCTTCCACTTGGATGCAAGTTCTTGCATCTGCTTCTTGTCGTCGCCGTCAGGAGCGTCAGAAAGACCATCTGCCTGCTGTACCAGACCGTCGAACGTTTTGCGGAGTTCGGAGGATTTTTCTTGCATCCGTTTTTGGTAGAGGTTGTTTGCCGTTTCATAGTTGCTGTCCAGTTTCTTCAGGGCGGTCGTGATCTGACTTTGGGTCATCGGATTCGCCGTAGTGGTTTTCTGAAGGGCTTCCACGGCTTTCTTCACGTCTGTATCGTCCTTGACCGGACTCTCGTTGATGGTGGAGAGGAGTTTCTTCGCGTCGGAGACTTGCTCATCCCATTTGTTCTGGGCTTTCACCAGTGATTGTTGTTCCTGCTCCCGTTTGGCTGCGGCCTGCTGTTCCGCGACATGCGCGTTGTAGGCGTGGTATGCGTACACTCCCCCGCCGGCAAGAGCGGCGAACAGCATTATGACGACTGCTATCACGCCGACGATTTTCAGGACTCTTCCCCTATCGGCCTGTGCTTCCTCATCAGGGTATCTGGTCTCTTCCGTCGTTATGCTAACTGGCTGTTGATTGGTTCCCGTGTCTCCAATGTTCCAGAAATCATCGGCTTCGGAGTCCGCGCCTGTTTGATTGACTGTGGCGTCAGAGGGATAACCAGATGAGATGTCATCTGCATGATTGTCTGTGAAAACATTTGCATGATTGGCTGAGTTGTTGGACGGCTGCCCGGCTCCCTGCACTGTATCCCAGAAATCATCAGCCGCTTCCCCGGCCGGTGCTGCGGGTTCTGTGCCAGCTGTGTCCGGCTGTTCGTCTCCCCATATCGAGTCTCCCCAGACATCGGCGTTCTGTTCATAAGACTGACCAGCTGCGTTCTCATTTGGTTGACCGGTTGATAAATTGTCGGCATGATCATCTGTCATGTCATCCCAGATATCGAATGGGTCAGCGTTCTTCCCTGTTTTGTCAGCTATGTGGGTTTCTGACTGCGCAGGAGGCTGACTGCCTGTTATCTCATCTTGATGTGTGTCTGGGAAATCAGGTGATTGTCTATCCGTCTGGCTGTGAAATTGTTTATCTGGGGTCTCAGATGGCTGCGCAGCTGTGAACGGTTCCGGCTCCGCTTCCGCTGGCTCGTCCGTGTCGAAGTCGAACCCTATGCTGTCCGGGTCGATGGAGTCAGGATTGTTGTTATCCGCTTGTTCGTGTGAGTTCACAGCTGGCTGAGTGTCTGAGGAATTATCTGATTGAGTGGAAGTTTCCTCATCTGTATGAGGCATTGTTTGTTCAGGCGAAAGGCTGTCCAAGACTTCGAAAGGATCCGTATCTGGCTGATTGGATGTTTTCTCATTCGCTAGCGCAGATGAGAAATCAACTGCTTGTTCAGGTGAGGAATTATCAAAATTTCCGGTCTTGGAGAATTCCTCGAACGGGTCGACCTCATCCGTATGATTTGACAGTTTCTCATTTGCATGAGTAATAATCTGCTCATCTAACTGAGTATCCGACTGAACGTCTGTATGAATGTCTGTGGAATCATCTGACTGCTTGGATGAGAAGTCATCGGATTGACCCTCTGAGGTATCAGGCATTTGTGCAGCGGGGGACTCGCTTTCCTGCATGTCTGATTGTCCAGCCGTCTGATTGGATGATTTCTCATCTTCATGTGAGTTCATCTTGTCAACTGGCTGATTGCCTGTAATATCATCCGGTTGACCGTCTGACCATGGGTCATCCAAAATCAGCGAACTGTCCAGCTTGTTGCCGCCGGTTAGCCAATCATCCTTATCCTTGTCGGTCATCATATCCTCCTTTCGTCTTCAATCCTGGTAGGGGAGTGCGGGCGCTAAAGTCCCTTCTCCGCAGACAAACGTCCGATATTCATCGCCGCATCTATCGCGCTCATATGGGGCACATCGACTCCAGCCGCATACAGTTTGCTCGCATGCGCGGCAGCGGCAGCACCCTTCAACGGCTTGTCGCGGTCGGCTACATCACGACCATCTTCACCGAAACCATCGGTAGGAAAACCGTCATCTGAATTGTCAATGGAATCGAACATTCCATCATCCGGTTTCTCTCCGGCCGCAGGCACAGCGTTGACTACCTCTTCCCAACTCCAACGCCCGCTGTTCTCGTCACCGGGGGCAGGACGCACCTGTTCAAGGTGAGCTCGGAGAATATCCGCCCATTCCAAGCCTTTTTTCTTGTCCTCGTCATAGAAGCCCTTGTAGACGCAAGCCTCCTGGCCGACAAGCTCGGCCACGCCGGTACCGATGGAACGGCCTTCCTTGATGATGTTCTCCTCGACTTTCGGCGCGTTCTTCGCGTCGTTCAACACATTGTCACGCACTGAATCCTGTACTTTGGCTCCCACGAGAATCTTGGATGCGAGGTTCAGTCGGACGCTTGGGTCCAAGCCGTTTGGGGCTGTGGCGGACTGGGTGGCGTACAGGAAGAATATGCCGGCGAAGCGGGCTTTCTGGCTGATGCGTTTCAACGCGAGGAAGCTGATGGCTCGGATGCCTTTCTCGTATTCGCCGCTGATCCGTGTCGGGTTGTCCTTTGACAGTCCGGCGGGGACAGTGAACGGGGCTGCCCATTGGGCTATCTCGTCGCACACCAGCAGGATAGGCGGATTCTCTTTCTTCACCTCGTCGGGGAGTCCCCACCAGTTCATTTTGTCGTATCGTTTGATCACGTCGGCACGCTGCTTGCATAGGTCGAGCACGTGTTCGAGGGTGGCCGAACAGTATTCCATGCCGTCGCATCCCCAGCCTTTGTCCATGACCCAAGGGCGGCACCATTTGAAGTCCGCGGCCTTGTCCTCATCGTCGCAGATGATCAGCTGGCATCCCGCTGCGAGGGCGAAGTAGATGAGGTTGTTGATGATGACGCTTTTTCCGCCGTTCGATGCGCCGGCGACCAGCACGCCGGGCCCGTTCTTCCAATCGTTGAACAGCAGATCACCGGTTTCACGTCCCTTGTCCGGCAGTTTCATGCCGAAATAGGCGTGCCGCAGGTCGGCTTTCTTCCATAATCCCGAAGGCATGGGAATCTTTTCGGGGAATGTGGGAGGTACACCCGGATAGACCATGATGACGCCGGTCTCCGGGTTGGCTTTGAAGAACCAGCCTTTCTTGCCGACGACTTCGACGGCTTCCTGCATCTTCTTGTCGTATTTGGATGCCTGATAGGTGACGGAGCCTTCTTTGATGCGGATCTTCCAACCGTTTTCCGGTGTCCGGTTGATGCGGATGTTCCATGGCTGTACGTTGAGCACGTCGGCGAAGATTCGTCTTGCCGCGGTGGCTTTCTCATCCAGCTGTTGGAGAATGACCAGGCATTCGGCGGATCCGACCCGCACGAAATCAACCACGGAATACCCTTGGTATTGCGGCTGGTTTTCCAGATTGAACACGGTCTTCTTCTGCGAGGAGGTGTCCGCGCATTCACTGATGTTGAGTTTGACGGCCTTGATGCCGTCATTGATGTCGGCGGAATCCATGTCCATCGGCGCGATGATCGCGAACTGGTTGTCCGGATCGACACTGAACACGGAATACCCCTCGTATTCCGGGTTCTTGGCCGCCTGCTCTTGAATCAGCACGGTGAGCTTGATCATGTCATCCGGATTGGTTTTGTCGAATCCGTTGGGGAAGAACTTCTTGAGCGGAATCTTCTTTTTACGATTGGCCATAGTTTCTTGTTCCTTTCTTTGTTCTCGAGTGCGATGGGGCTACCAGTTGACTTCTTCGATGCCGTCATCTCCGGTCTTGTCGTCGGAATCGTTCCCATCGCCGTCCGTGTCCTCGTCATCGGACTTGTGGAGCATGTCGTTGAGTTCGTCGATGTCCTCGATTTCCTCGCCGGTAGGATTCGGCGTTTCCTGGTTGAGGAGCTTGGACAGTTCGTCTTCGGACACTTCGCCGTAGGTTTCCGCTTCGGAGGGCATGAACCGTGAATAGTCGATGGGTTGCGGGGGAGTACGGTCGGCGAACAGTTCCGCCAACTTTTCCTGGCCGCCCGACCACCATGTTTGGACGGCCAGCAGTTCGCCTTGCGCGGTTTCGAAGATGCCACGGCCTTGCGGGATTTTCCCGCCCTCGCCTTTCAGCGACTGTTGCAAACGGTTCGCCTCGCGTAGGTTCTGCGCGCTGATGATGCCCGCCGTGGAGTCCATGCCCAGGAGGATTCGGCCGAGCGAACGGAAGAAAGCGTTCGCGTTGTACGGCTTCATGTCGTCCATGGTCAGACGCTGTGCGCCGAGGATGACGCTGATTCCTGCCGTACGCCCCTGTACGACGATTTTGCCGAGCGCGCTCATGGTGCGTCGGATCGAATTGTTCGTCGCGCTGACGGCCGCATTGTCGTTGGCCAGCTGGATGTCCCTGTTCGGGTTCTGCGTGGTCTTGCCGGCCTCCTGCAAATACGAGTTGAACTCGTCGAACACGAGGTCGATGGGCTGCACGTGATTCAGCTCGTCCGGCGTGAGACGGCTCTTGTCGAGGTCGTAGATGCTGCCGACCCCGTAGCGGCTGAACAGTTCCACCCGTTCGGCCATCTCGTGTCTCAGCCATGCGATGACCGCCTCGGTCTCGCGCATCTGCCCCAAACCGACGAACGCCAACGCCAACGGTTTTGCCCATTGGGTGAAGTCGATACAGCCTTTGGACGGGTCGATGAGGATGATGTCATGCCCTTTGAGCAGTGCTTCGGCCACCACGATCTGCGCGATGGAGGATTTACCGGTACCGGACTTGCCGCTGATGAGCAGGTGGAACGTGTCCTTCATGTTCCAGTAGACCGGTTTGCCCATATCGTCCACACCCAGAGGGAACAGACGCGGCTCCGACTGGCGGGCGAAATCCCAGTCCGCGTCGACCATGGTGGGGAACGGGCTGCGTTTCGCCAACACCATGTCGTAGAGGTTCGAGCCGTGTTCCTCTCCGCGGGGGAGGATACGACCATACGCATAGTCGGCGCTGGTGAGGAATTTGCCGACATTATGCGCAGGTTTTTCCACATCCAGTCCGGCTGGGATACGGAAGCGCGCCAACAGCACGTCATGGTTGCTGGGCAGTGCGCCGAGGCTGATTACATCGGGGGCGCGTCCGCTTGGGTCGCTGACTCCGGCGACTCCCCATGCGTCGCTCAACGCAAGTTCGATGAGCTGCTTCTGCTTCTGCGGCCGATTCCAATATCTAAGGTCGCGCACGTCTAGATACGGGTCGGCGCATAGCCAGATGGTCGCGATATCAGCGGAACGCCACTCCCAGTAGATATGCCGCGCCCCTGCGGACGATTGGATCCTTGCCGACTGTTTGCGCGCATCCTCGACGGTCGCCCCGTTGCCCAACTGGAATTGGATCGTCCATATCGCTTTCGTCTTGCTTTGGGACGTGCACGAGTTGATGGTCACGCTCGCCTTGGCGGGCAGAACATCAAGCAGGGTCTTGAAAATCATGGCCTGCGCGTACAGACGGTGCATCACCGTGGTGCCCACCAGCCGGTCTATGCGCACGGGTGCGGCTCCGGTACCCCAGATCATGCTTGCAACACCGCCACCCTCGTCCACGATGCCGATGAACTTCGCATCCGGCTGCAACGGGTTCAGGTCGCAGCGCGCATAGTCGGCGGGCGTGGCCGGAGCGTTGATGACCAAGGGCAGACGGTGAATCTGACATTGGTTTCCGGCTTCGGATTCCTCGTAATCGTAGATGGGTGCTGGCGGGTTCAGTTTTGGAGGCAGCAGATCGGCCCAGATGGTCTGCTCTTGTTTGAACCGGCGTGAAAGTTCGATGTACCGGTTGAAGGATTTATCCTGGGTCATGCCGTCCGGACGCCATTTGTTGCCCTTGTCGGATAGGGGAGTGGAGTCGAACGCGATCAGATGGAACTTGTCCTGCAGGTCGGCGAAAACGGGCATGCGGAGAATCTTCTCGGGGGAACCGTCGCCGGCCAGCCAGTCGAATCCGACACGATCCAACGAGTCGCCGCCCTGTGGAGGCATGATGACTTCCAACAGCCATGCGGCTTTCTTCTCATCGGCGCTCACATCATGCGCGATCATCAACGGCGCGCGCTTATGCCATAGGCATGCGGTGTTCGCATAAGCGATGTCCGCCACCAGAGAAGCCAGTCCCTCGCCCGCGCTCTTCTCGGCGATGGAGGGGATACATGATTCATCCATGCCGGTGACGAGCCGCACGCTGGACGGGTCGAACTGTTCGGCTCCACGCTTCTTTTGCTTAACGGCCAACAGGCTTACGAAACGGTATCCGTCAGCCATCGCGGGAGCTTTGACCGCTTCGACGCCAAGCTTGAACACCCCTTCGTTGGAGCGAGGCTTGCCATCTGAACCCTGCAATCGAATACGGTAGACGATCATCGGGTTCTCGGGGTCGCCCAACTTGTTGACCTGTGTCAGATACGCTCCAGCCCATGCTTTCTGCAGGTCATCGCCGGAAACCCATCCGTCAATGAGCCTCTGGCCATCAACTCGGTCGCGCCAATATTGGGATTGTGGTTTTCTGCCCATCAGCCATACGAGCAGCAGGAACACGAGTCCAGGCAATGCGGGGGCGGCGAACCAACTCATGTAACCGGCCACGGCGAACACCAGAACACCGCAGAACACGGCCACGGCAGACAGCACGGCGGTCAACCGCATCCACGTTTTCCCCTTACGCAGGAAAGCCGGAATGCTCACACCCTTGTAGATGTGGCGCCTGTCCTCCACACGGTTACGCCAGTGGGCGACTCCCTGACCGCACATGAAACCAAACACGGCATCCAGCAACGTCACCCACCATGCGCCACTCAAACCGGACAGCATGCCCAGCAGCAAACCCATCCACCAGTAGACGCGACGAACCTCCAGCCAGTCACCATTCGGAAGCAGACCCGCAAGAATGTCCTTCCAACGGTGGTAGACAGCCATCTGCCGTTCGGACGGATCATCGTTCTTCCGCCCTGATGCCGCAACCGGATACTGCTGTGTGGCTCCGCCGATCAGCATTCCTAGCCAGATGAAAGGCATTAACGGCGCACGCCACATCACCCACAGCAGAACCCCGAGCGCGGAGAACAGAAAGAACCAGACTCCGCTCCAGATGGGTCGAGCCTGAGTCCTGTTCCTGCTAGTTCTTCTTCGTGCCATACGATTCAGACTAGCTTTTGAATTTCGCAAAGAACCGAAAAATATTTAGAAATAACTAATTTTGGAAAAATGCTTCAACACAAGTATTTGATTGGCTTCAAGACGGTGTGCGACATTCACCTGTTTTGCAATTAACGTTTTTTCTCTCTGAGGTTCGCGTATCCGCGAACCGACTGAATCAGGGTTTCGTAATGATTCAGATGAAAAAACAGGATTTCGGGCACCGGTGAACGGATTGCATCCCTGTAAGTCGCAGGTCGAAGTATGAGGGAGATTAAGAGAGAGATTGTAAAGTCACTTGTAATATCACTTGTATATTCACTTGGGGGTGCCTCTTAGCCCTACTGCCATAAGGGCTGAGAGGCCATGTCGGTGTCAAAATTCTAAGAGTGGGTGTCAGAATTCTAAGCGAGGGTGTCAAAATTCTATAAACCGGTGTCAAAATTCTAAGAAAAAAACGCTCCGTTTTGCGACTTAATGGGGTGGAATATTCGATTCCGTCAAAAGGGTGTCAGAATTCTAAGGAAAGCGTCAAAATTCTAAGATAGGTGTCAATATTCTAAATTTGGTGTCAGAATTCTAAGAAAACGAGGTAGGATAGCAGAGTCGAAAAAAAGAAGATACCCGCACCGTTTGCGCCGGCCGGGTATCTGGCAATCGCTGAAAGGTAGCGACCGCATGACCAATAATAACGCCATCGCCACAACGAAAATGAACACGGGCGCACCACCTCTCATGGCGAAACTCTCCCTCTTCCCCGTGTCAAAACCCAGTACCTCGTATATCGAGAGAACGAACGGCCGGGAGACCGTACGCATAACCCCCAGCCGGCCCGAGGAATGGGTATACGGGAAAACCCCGCGACTGATCTTCCTCTACGTGCAGTCCATGATTCGTATGAAGAACAATCCCGACGTGGATCAGGACACCCATACCGTGGTCTTTCGCGGCAGCTTCCAGGAATTCTGCGACAACACCGGAATCTCCAACCACTCTGGATGCCAGAGGGGGACGGAGGACATGCTGATGAACTTGGCGCGAACCTCGATCTCCATCATGGATGTTGACGAGAGTCGCGAGAACAAGGGCGAATGCACGCCGTTCACCGTCGCCAGAAAAGGCCGTACACAGTTCAGGCCGGAACAGGACATCATCGCGTCAATCCAGTTCACCGACGAGATGTGGGCCGAACTGGCGAAGCCGAGCGTCCCGCTCAGCATGGATATCATCTCGCGTCTGGGAAAATCAGCAAGGGCATTGGATATCTATATCTGGCTTTCATATAGGACGTACCGGCTTGACCATGTGGCCTATGTTTCATGGCGTCAGCTGTATGACCAGTTCGAGGGTACCGGCCTGCCGTTGAAGGATTTCCGACGCAGGTTCAAGCAGGCGCTGTCGAACGTGGTGGAGGCCGCCCCGCAGTTGAAGGCCGAACCGTTCAGGCATGGGATCAAGTATTATCCTCGCACCGATGCTCCGATTCGACCGGTCAAGCAGAACGAGACCGGGGATATGCCGCTTGAGGCCGAGGTGGTGGACGAGGGCAAGGGGGCTGCGCGTCACTCGCATTCCGCCGACTGCGAGCATGTTCGGAGGCTGATGTCCGATTGGATGGGCGGCATGTTTATTGGTGTTGAGGCTGATCGTGTCGCTTCTCGTTTGGCTGGGTTGTTGGATTCCGGGTTGTCTGGTGAGGATGCTGTGTCTCGGGTTTTGTTGGGTTGACACACTGATTCGCTAATGTATCGCAAAAGATATAATATAGGTATATTAGCGAAAGGAAGCCATCATGAAAACCCTCGACGAGATGATCAGGGAATACCGGATCGAACTGTACAAAGCCTGCGACGGCCGTATAGGACTCCAAGCATGGAAATACAAAGGCAAGCCAGGTGCCGAAGAAGAGATTCGCGCCAACAAGGACGCCTTGGTAGCCGAACTCGTACGTCGAGAACGGAAGCGGAAAACAAACGAGGAACGCAAACACCGCGAACATATCCTCAATCTGCAGAAGGAATACCCGGTCAACCTGCCCGACCTCAACGTGGGTGACCTGGTCGCGTGGTATGACCAGCGAATGCCGTTCAGCTATGGGATCAGGCGCGCCGACTCCATCTGCACAGGCGAGGCATTCGACTGGGATCCGGAATACGTGATTATCCTGAGCTTGGACCACGGGGAATCGCTGGCCGAAGAACTAAGCGTGGAATGCTGGCAGCTTGACGCATTCCAGGCTGGCGAACCACTGGGGCTGGGACATGATGATTACGAGTTGCAAATGCACAAGGTCATTCGCGACTGGATCGAAGCGCACAAGGAACGTCGAATTTCCGCAAGCCACCCCACCACCACCTACTATCACATCGAACGCGACGAGGCGATTGCACTGGCAGGCAAGGTACGTGAGGCCGTCGCAGTGAAAGCCCAAAGCATTCTCGACAACAACATCAAACGCCATATCGATGTCATCAGCCGATACAACCACCAAAACGAGAAACCGCTGACCGAAGCCGAGGCCCGCAAGCTTTGGAAGCGCGACAACGATATGTACAACGAGGGTGGCTCCGGATACGTATACGACTATGTGAGCTGCGAACGGGCCGAGGAATGCGTGGCTTGGCTGCAGGAGCATGATGTGGCCGATATTCCGGCCATCAAGGATTGAAAGGCAGAGGAAAGATGAGCCAGTACATCACGGTCAACGAATACGCCGCCCTCCACCACAAGCAGCCCGTCAGCGTGAGAAAACTCGCTCAACGAGGTTCCCTGAAAAGCGCCAAGAAAATCGGCGGCGTCTGGCTGATTGACAAGGAGGAGCAGTATCCCGACCATCGGCGCAGCGGAAGCGTCAAATCGTTCGAAATGGTTCGTGGCATGTACCTCGTGGATGAAATCGCCTACGTTGAGGGACTGCCATCCACCTATGTGCGGATAGGCGACCAATGGTGCAAGAAGGACGTGTTCAGGCGCCAGTTGGACAAGACCAATCCGGAACCGACGCCGGTGCCGTATGATCCGTTCGCGGGGGAGGACTCGGAACGCAAGATGAATGCCGGCTGGTTCGAGGCAGCCCAGAATTTCGGATGTTTGCCGCGTGACACGGATTTCGTGCGCAAGGAGCTTAAGCGTGCGGCGACCCCGGACGAGCTTGCCGCTGTCGCGGCGAAGTTCGATGCGGTCAAGAAAAGCGAGCGTACGAACGTGCTCGGCAGGTTCTATGGGCCCGAATACGAGTACACGGTTCGTGAAGCGGTGCTTGAGTTGCCTGATGGGGTTAACGCGATGTCCGTCGAGCATGAGTTTCGTCGGATGGGTATCGAAGCAGATAATTACGCTCCGGGAGTTGTCGCCGTGCGTATCGGTTGAATGAGGTGTGTCGTTTTTTTGTTTGTACATCCGATAATCGTATTACGAAAATATGTTACGATATAGTCATGGGAACAGCAGAAAAACTAGAAGCCACAGACATTCGACCTGGAAGACCTCGACTCGGAGGATACGACGAAGCCACCGCCATCATCAACTTCAAAGTCCCCGCATCTTGGAAGACCGCGATGGCCCAAGAAGCTAAAAGTCGAAATCAAAACCTGTCCGATTATCTAAGGGAAGTCACATCACTTGGATATTCGGCGATGCACGCCGGAGAGTAATAAGAGCATTAGGGGAGCACCATGGATGAGAAACCCATATACGAAAAATGGCATATCGGTGACGAGTATAGAAAACTCGTCAAGGGAGCTCTGGTAAATCATCATCGATATGATCGATTCATCGAGTCTCCTATGCGTATGCGAGAAGTTATGCACGAGTTCATGGCAAACCGTTCCATCTCTGAAGTCGCCCATGATGCCGGCGTGAACGAAACCGTCGTGCAGAAGCTTATCGATGATGGCATGGCCCCATATCCAGACACCAGGCGAGTAATGAAAGCCTTAAATATTCATGCGACAGCTTTGCCGGCGGAATGCGTGACAGCTTGAAGAGGGGCGACAGACTTAATGTCTGGATGAACGGCCGGCATGTTGGCGTATTCGCGGCGCTCAAGAATGGCGTCGGCTTCGAATATGATCCGGATGCGCCGCGAATCAGCTTCAGCCTGCCGAAAGACGGCAGCTGGAGAAAGGACGCTCCGGAAAATTTCCTGCTCAACCTGCTTCCTGAATCCGGTGCGGCAAAATATGCCATGATGCAGTCCATTGGAGCGAAATCCCAGGAACCATTTGATTTGCTCGACAATGTGGACTCCGCTGGCGCCCTAGTATTCTCCCGTAGCGACGAACAACCGTCGCTATCCTCCACTTCTGTAGTGGAGGCGACGGATTCGGACATAGCGGCAAGAATAACGGCAGTCAGACATTCTCCGGACTCATGGTTCTTCAAAGACAAGGATGCGCGATTCTCTCTTGCTGGAGCTCAAGGCAAGTTCACGCTCTCGCGCTTCGATGATGGCTGGGTATGGCCTAACGGTGTCATACCTTCCACGCACATTCTGAAGCCGTCGAGTTTCCACGATTCCGATGATGTTGAGCATGCGACTATGCTGCTCTCTAAAATGGTTGGGATTGAAACCCCGGAGTCGGATATCCAGGAATTCAACGGCCAGCAGACTTATATTGTGGAACGGTTCGATCGTCGTATCGAGAATGGTATGCCGGTTCGTCTGCCGATGGAGGATATGGTGCAGGCATTGGGCCTACCATCATCCGAGAAGTACAAGGTGAGTGCCGTCGATACGCTGACCACCCTACGGAAGATGGATCCGTCCGGCAGACTGGGGGAGGAGTGGCTACATCGTCTGGCCTTCAACGTGGCTGTCGATAACTGCGATGCGCATGCGCGCAACTATTCAGTCATGCCTACTTCGCCGGATGGTGAGTCCTGGAAACTAAGCCCAGCATACGATGTGATGACCACGACTGTGTGGCCGGGGTTGACGGACAAGCTCGCGATGCCATTCTCAGGAGCGGAGCATGCCAGTGAAGTGACGCCGGACCATTATGCGAGGTTGGCTGATTATTGTGGATTCGATCCTGATGCTGCCCGAGATGAGGCTATCCGCATCAGCGACTTGGTCCGGTTGAATGCGCATACTGCGTATATGGGTCTGGAGCCGGAACTGCAGGACAAACTATTGGACAAGATTCGTGTCGCGAACAGTGGCATGCCAAGCCCGCAGCGTTTCGTCCTGCCGGACAATGGCATGGTGCATGTCATCTCCCACGATCGCGATGGGCACGCAGTGCGTGACTATTGGCGTAGGAAACCTTCCAGATAGGAATGTGCGGCCACTGCCTTTTCTGATTTGCTTGCTGTTTTCTCCTGGCGCACAATAGAGTCAGGCAAAACGGAAAAAAGCAATACGCTCCACGATATTGGAATACGGAAAGGAAGGTGGTTGCGATGCTTACTCTGCTTGGCATGATTGGACTGTTCCTGCTCGTGCTCCTCCTGGCGGTATTCCTGCTGTTGGGCATGTTCTTCTCCAGCGATTTCGGATACGCATTCACCGACGTGTTCAACTATGCGACCACGACCGGTCTCGGCAACTTGGCGGAAGTGGTCACTATCCTGGTGATTCTTGGTATCGCGTTTGCCATTCAGGCGACGATATGGCTGTTCATTGCCGACAGGATGATCGACACCAGCATTCCGGATATTCTGCAGCAGCTGATCATCATGATCGTCCTGCTGCCCATCCCCGCGTTCTTCTTCACCTGCTGGGGAACGATATACCGGTGGGCCGGTGTCCTGTGCATTCTCGCCTATATCGGCCCGGTCCTGCTTAACGGTGGGTCATTCATCTACTCGTACATCAAATATCCGAAGAATAAAGACTTGGGGGACAAGTCCTCCGCTCGAAAATGACCTCTCCAAGGTGGACACGGAAAAGCCTCTGATTGTTGCGATAATCGGAGGCTTTTCCATTTTCCTTCTGGGTACATTAGAAGCCAGCAGAATCTTTTATCTCTATAGTGAGAAATCCCCACCTCTGTAGGCGGTGGGATGAAGGAGTCATCATGCGCAGGAAACTCAATAAGCCGGTGAAAATACTCATCGCCATTCTGGCTGTCATCGCCCTTGTCGGAGGAATCATCGGCTGGAGCCTGTGGCGCCAGCATGTCACTGCCGAAAAACAAGCGCAAGAGCAGACGAAGCAATCTCAACAGCGGGAAAAGAAAACCAGGAAACAGAAAAACACCAAGCCGACCGCTCTGACCGACGAACAGAAACAGCAGCACATTGATCTGGCCACCCAGTTCGAACTGAAAGCCCGTACATGGGGAACGGATCCGGGAATCGACATCAACGGACTCAGCAAGCAGGATGCGCAAACCGTGGTCGACAGTCTTCGGACACCTGACTTTGGAGCCAATCCATTGACCGATCTCATTGGCTTCGACCTTGATGCCAATGAGGGGTCGGATGCTCCAAGTGTTCTTTGCGAGCAGAATCTGGAAAACGGCTGTTCGCAGTATCCGACGATGAAGGATTGGTGGCGTGCCGAAGCGTTGGCCTCCGGCAGCAAATGGATGGACGGGCCACACGTCACCATAAACGACAATTCGACAATGCATGTCACCGGCACCGTGCGGACGATACTCGTGCAGGATACAGACACGTTCAACAACGGCACCTATTACGCAATCACACCAGCCTGGCGTGATTATCAGATTGATGACACACTGACCGTCGAAAACGGGAAAATCAGCCGGATTCTATCCAGCGGCAGCAATGATTGGTGGCTTAACCCGTGGCTCGAGCATTGGAATACCAGAATGGCGGACAGTCTTGCCAATGGTGAAAGAAAATCCATTCCCGTCAACGGCAAGCCGACAATGAATCTCTCCCATTACGGGGTCGCGCCAATGCTCAAGGGGCCGGCTACTCAAGGTGATTTGGATGGGAAGGTGGACTGGAGTCTTTGGTCTGACATACCCATGCAGGCTCCGAACTCGGAGTTGGATGCGCTCACGCAGGAGTGCATAGCCAAATACGGGGATCAATGCCCGTACGTCTAATACTTATTTCGTCCATGAGGGGCGACGGAAGAACACCTGCTTCCCGTCGAATTCGGATTGATCCACCCACCGGGTATGGTATTCGTTCCAGTGTCCCTCAAGGCTGCTGTCTCTGAAGTTTCCTTCGCTGACGAATATCCTCCAGCCTGAACCCGCCTGTTCGACTTTCTCCACGACAGCGACGTGATTGTAATGGACGAAGCTGACGCCATCACCGGGTTTCGGGCTGGCTGACACTTCCCAGCCGGGAGCGTTCGCCGCGTTGCCTGCTATCTGGCCGCCGTTGCCGGACACCCATGTCCAACCGCCGCCGTGGATCATGGCGAGCCTGTTCCACGCATACCAGACGCACTGGTATCCGGCGATGTCGAACTTGTAGAAGTTCGTGTCGGTGCTGCGGTTACCGAGCCCGTCACCGTCCGTGCAGATGTGCCCCCATTCGCACATCCATCCGAAATCGTTTCTGTTGGTCGGCGCTCCGCCTATTTCACCGTATGTCGCGTCGCCACTGGTTGCGCTTGTCGAACCGCATTCGTTCACCGTGCTACTGGACTCCGTATCAGTCACGCCTGTGAATGAAATGGAATCCAAACCGGAATCATAGTATTGGCGTGCGGTGGTGGTTCGTATATCCTCATTGCGCATCGACCAGTTCGGACGTTCCCATCCTGCCATCCATGCGACTGCCGCCTCTTCGGGACTGCTGGCCTGTTTCCACATGTCCAGCAGACTGCCGTCCACACTGTACCCCTCGCTTTTCACATTGTCGAGGTAATGATTGTTGAACGATGATTCCGCGGTGCTTGCCAGCATCTTCGTCTGGACTTCAACATCGGAATCGCTCCGGTCTCCCATGCCGTTGGCGTCCATCCATTTTTGGATTTTGTTTCGCGGCGTCCATTGAGCTATTCCATAACCGCCGTCACCGCTGGCTGCGGTAGGGTTGAATCCGCTTTCGGCCTGTAGGTTGCCGATGACTCCTGCGGTGGCGGCTTTGGAATATCCGGCATTTGCGAAAGCCTGAGCGGCTTTCAGGGCGACATCGTTGGGGGATATGTCAACGGTGCCGGAAGTGGAACCGGTGGACGTGGTTCTGCATATGGCGTTACTGGCTTTCGCGGTGTTGCTGGTGATTACCGACATGGTGCCGGCAACTGTGCTGACTGATGCGAGGAGAATCAAGGCGTTCAATCCCATCATGGCTGCAGCTCCGGCTGCTATGAGTTTTGTGGAGGTTTTCACGGTTGTTTCTCCTTTCTTCAATCATGCTCAGCGTTTTTTCTTGTTGTTGATCAGCGTTCCTGGAAAGGCCGGAACTCCGCTTCCAGAAAAACGCTGTATTCAGGTTGAAGCAGATCGGCTGCTTTCTTGCCGGCATCCATGATGGTGTCAGCTGACCGTTTCTCATTCCAAGTTTCGTAGAGAGCGCTCAAAGGGCCGATCTCATTGTCCCGGTCGTTCAATGCGAATCCCAGCAGACGTGCCATGTTCAGATCACGCAACAGGGGAGCGGTGTCTTTCGCCCAATCTTCCGCCGCCATCCACATGTCATCATCACAGGTGAATGGGTCGGACAGCCCGTAACAGAGCAAGTCTCCTTCCTCATCCTCGCGCATCAACCCCATGGAGGAATACAAGGCAACTAGAGTCAGCATATAGACGCTGACATCCCTAATATGGTCAGGCGCATGATTCACCGGATAATGCAGCAGCGGATACTGCACTGTGGACTCATTCGGATAAAGCTCGTTGCCCTGCATGAGAAATACCGGCAGACTGATTACAGGCGAATACAGGATACGGGCATCCATACCACCATACTGATCATCGTCCGGAACCTTATACAGGTTCAACGCGGCTCTTCTCAACCGATTGATATACCGGCTGGGACGCTCCACCAGCAACGGAAGACCACTGCTGAAACCTTTGAACAGCAACGGTTCCGCAGTCTCTGGGTGAGAACCCTGATTGGAAGCCGTTGGAGTGGCGGCTTCGTCTTCTTCTGATTTCGGCGTGAAGAAATTCTCGCCGAACATGTCTTTATAGCCCATTGTCTTTTTGCTCTTTCTGCTTACGCTGCTCGCGTGCGATCTTGTCGGTGGCCGTTGTACTGATGTCCTTCAACAAGTCGGACGGTATGACGATTTCGACCGGTATCGGCTGTTTGGAACCGTCCTTGAAGTAGGCGACCGCTCCTCGCACGGTTCTGCCGGTCTTGGGGTCGACCAGACGTTTCAGGCTGGCTGGATTCGGCTGACCGTTATCCAATGTGTCATCGGAACCCATACGGTGGAGGATTCGCCCTCCGGGATCCTCGATGCCCAGCAGTCTTTCAGCTGATTTCGCGGGACTGACCGTGCCGTTTGTTTCCTCCGGGTTATCCAAAGCCAATAGGAAGGCTCGGCTGATACCGCCGGTCAGGTCGGCATCGATGAATTCCTGCACTTTCTGGCTGATGATTACCGGAGTGAATCGTTGGGAGCGGGCCATGCGCACCCACTGTTCAAATGTGCGGGAAGCACCCTTGTCTTTGCCCATGAACACCCAAGCCTCATCGACGCCGACCATGCCATCTCGGCCACGGACAGCAGTGCCGGCACCCATGACGACCATGCGCAACGTCCACTGTCGGATTCGAGCGGTCATGGAATCGTCCTGTCCTTCAGGAATCAAGGAACGATCACCCGCATTAATCAATGTCAAGTTTTGGCTGATGGTCAACGGTTGCGTCTCGTTGCTTGTTCCGAAGATGAGTCGCAGGCCCTGATTCGCTTTAAGATTCATACGAATGGTCTGATACACGTCGAGAGCGTTCGACGGCAAGCCGATGGTCTCAGGCTTATTGCCTGCTTTAATCTCAGCCGCCACAGCTTTCGCGGCTATCGTGAGAGCAACACCCACGCAACGTCCACCACGCTTCACCCCGTAATCCAGCATGGCTGTCATCGCGGATTCCATCTTCGTGTCCCCGCCGAGAATGTTCGTCATCATCAGGACGGCGATTTCTTTGGCTTCTTCCACGTTAGGAATCACGTTGAACGGGTCGAACGTTCCATTGGCGATATCGGAGTCCAAGCGGATGACGTTACCGCCTTGAGAACGGGTAGCGTCCTCCAGATCATCACCGGCCTTCGGATTGATGTAAATGCATGGGGTCTTGCCTTTCCCGTCACGCGCATCGATCTTCGACCATTGCAAGAACAGGCTGAACGCCGCCATCGTATTATGCGTCGGCACGTAATCTGCGACGAGGAACGAGTGGTCAGGGCTACCAACGGTCAGGCAACGATGCGGCGCGTCGGATATCTTTCTGATGTCTTTGACGTATAGCCATTGCTGGGTCTGTCTCAACGTCGCGGGAATCAGAGCCGCTTTGCGCTGCAGAGAGAATACCGGCAGATTCGTCGTGAAGGTGATGCGATAACGGTCTTGGGCCTCGTGATGCTCTCCATCGGCAGTGTATCCCGCTTTGTTGAGCCGGGGTTCGTGAACAACGATTCCCAGAGATCTCAGCAGACGTACCATTCCTCGGATAATCGGCAGATGATCGGCGGACTGGGTGAACTCGATGTTCCCGTTCGGGGAGATGGTCCCGTCCTGATCCAGCAGCCCCTGCACGAGGGAGAGTCTTTGCTTGATGCTCGCAGAGAAGTAAATCTCAGGAATGCCTTTTTCTCGGAGTATCCCCATGTCTCGAAGAATTGAGACAAGCCCCTTAGCATTCACGATCATCGGTGTACTGATATTTCCCAGAGAAAACCCCGCAGCGGTGAGACGGGACTTCACATGCTGCAAATCCCCGTTCCTGTTATCCGAAGCGATGATTCCAGTGCCGATTCCGCCATCGGCTAGCCAGGCTCCCAGAACCCATGGGTCAAGCGGCAGGTCGGCTTGCGGATTGGCAACGGGCATCGTGGCTCGTATTGCCCATTGCGCGCGATCGTCCGAATCCTTTAGGCCGGACGCAAGCATGTCCCGTGTGGTCACGACCTGTTCACTGTATCCAAGGGAATCGGTCTCGTTGGAAACTCGCTCATAGCGAAGCATCATGCGTTGCCCTATGGCTCTGCATGCTTCTCGAACGTCGTAGACGGATACCGAATCATGACGCATTCTGTCGGGGTGAATTCGTTCTTCCGTATCCCATTCACTGATTGGATCAAGTGTTTTTATGACAGTGGCAATGTTGGAGCGGCTTGGAGAGTGATCCCCAAGCATCTTCTGCATGTCAGTGATGCTGATGCCCTTCGGGTAGCTGTCCCCCAAATGCTCTCTTAGGACATCCGCACGCTCCTTGGCGCGATTGTTCCATCTTTTCGCATGCTGCGCCACATCGTCGTAATGTGCGATCAACGCCCGAAGAGCTTCCTGCGTGTCATAGCGCTTACAGTTCTGCCGAGTCTTAAAAGGCTTTTTTGTATCCGCTATCGCGCGGTCTCGCTGCTCTTGATGGGATTCAACTCCCATAAATCGCAGTGCCGAGGCAATGGTCCGGGCATTGCTTTCCCCGCTCCACCAACGTCTCGTCACTGGATGGACGAACTCTGCAAGCTCGTTCACGCTCATGGTTGATTGAGCCGGTAGCGCATCCGACATCCGGCATAGCTCATCGTATGTCTCCAACAGCATGTTTCTACGCTGTTGGGATTGCAAATGTTTTGGTCTCCTGAATTTGTTTCGATCTTTGAAATCAGAGACAATCCACTGGTGATTCCCGCTAGCTCTTATCGTCTGCCCGTCACTGAGGGTGACTTCATAAAGATCCTCCGTGTGAATCGGGTGAAGCTTGAGAATCGGATAGGGTTTCCCATCCCGCCCGTAGACAAGATCCCCCTCGTGTAAATCGCTGATTCTAGCCATTTTCCCATGGGGGAAGCTAGGCTGAGGGGGAACCGGAATTGTGGAGAATATGTGAAGAGCTTTCCCGCTTCCCGTATCGCCGATTATCGCCAAAATCGGACGGCGATCCTTGTCCTGCACGGTGGTTGTTGCGATGTACACCGGCTGTCGGTTCGCCTCGGTCAGTCCTGCCAATGCACCCGTCTTGTCGCCGGCTTTCGCGAAGCTGCTGACTCCACCTCCGGCCACGCATGTCGCCGACCAGTGAATCTCATATGGTGTCATACGCACGTTCGAGCATGCCTGCATGCTTTTGAACGCCATCAACTGTTCGCTGGCCGTGGTCAGGTTCGTGAACTCAATATTAGGGATACGCCCCAATGCGTCGATCGCCATCTGCTCCGTGCCGGCCACGCAGGTCGCGATACTCAGGTCGATGATGCTTGGCGGCATGTCTGGTGTTTCGTAGATGGATTTCTTATAGTCCAGTCGTTCTTTGATTTCGTTCATGTCGCCGGTGGCTTCATGATTTTTTTCGTAACGTTCTTTGATGCTTTCGTCGATGGTGCGGCTGTTGCGGCGAATCTGATCGGCTGTGACTTTGGCTGGTTCGACTTTGCCTCGAATGCTGGTGGCTACGGCGTTTGCGCCGCCTGCGCGTCCGACTTCCATGAGTTTTGCGATCCATAGATTGGAGGGGTCGGTGATATTGCTTTGGTTGAAGTCGCTGGTTCTGGCGAAGCAGATGCTTGCCGGGTACTCGTTGTCGATTCCCCAGTCGTTGCAGTTCACGCCCTCGTCGTACAGGTTTTTCGCGGAAATGCAGGTTGCGTTGTCCGGGAAGAAGTGGACGTGCGCGTTCTCGGCGAGAATCGGCAGAGCGGAGGAGTTTGCCCGTCCGACCCACCAGGATTCCATCATGGCTACCAGTCGTTCGCGTTCGTGTTCGTCCATGAGTGTGAACGGTTCCAGGCCGGCGTTGAGCATGATGCGTTCGATTTTGTGCGCGTCCGGCAGATACTCTTCGAACATTGGGCATCCGTTGGCGACCGAATAGCACATTCGGTCATACCAGGTGAGAGCTCGTTGAAGCATGCCTGGTTTCCGATTGTGATTGGTTTCTCCGATGAGTCGCAATGGGACGCCGACCACTGCGAACTGTTTGCATGTTTTTTCGTTGCGGTAGTAGATGCTCTGGTATTGGCCGAGTTCGGTGCGCCGGGTTTCCAACGGCGGACGGTAGGGGACGGGCATGGAGCCGGCGAGGATGTGGAATTCCCGGTATTCGCTTTGCAGCATGTACCGGTATCTCATGCCGGCGACCGTGACCTGGTTTGCCAGTCCGTCGAAGAACGCCATCAACTGTTGCGCCGTGTCCATGCGCTTCTGGTCGTTGGCGCCGTCCAATAGTGCGGTGCTCCACGGTATGCGCGCGTACAACCAGACAGTGCGGTCTGGCGTGGCTGAGCGAAGCAGCCCGTATTCGCTGGCCGGGCTGATGAAGCTTTCCGGACGGTAGAAATTTCCTCGTGGCATGTTTTCCATGCTACCCAGAGATTACGGTATTAACATGGAAAAATTCAGAAAAAACTGTTTTGCGATATTCGGGGAAACCAAGAAAACCCCGCCTATCGGATAGGCGGGTTTCGATTTTTTCCCATGATCGGCTAAAGAGTCATTTCATGTTTCTCACAATCCTGGTTCACAAGCTTTTCGGCATTGTCGACTTCGGATTGCAGAGCCTTGTTCATTTGGAAATCGGCTGTGCGGCCGAAAAACGGAAGATATCCTTCGCTGGTCTTTTTCCGTTCGGCAGCACTGGCTTCGACGTTGCTGACCTGAAGCTGATCGTCGGTTCTGGTCAGGTGAATGAACAGGCTACGAATCAGGACTGACCCCTTTGAGCCTTCAGCGACGATTGGTTTCTTCAGTTTCACGGTCACGTCTGCGGTCTGCCGCAAACCGGGTATGTGCGATACGATTTTTCTCATGATTCATCCTTCTGATTCTGGGTGATGAACATGCAGTTCATGTGGGATGTCTTCACGACTTCGCTCAATGGAGTCTCCCTGACCACACCGCCGCCTTTATAGGCTTGAATGGAATATTGGTCGAACGGGAACCCGTGCTTGATGCCGGACACGTTATCCAGTTTGAGCCAGCGTCGAGCTTCCGTGGCTCGCAGTTCCTCCGGTGTCATGTAACCGTCGTGATCGTTCATCCCGTATGCGTAGTCATCGCCGGCGTTGTATATGTCGGCGGAAATATATGAGTCATCGGTCAGCCAGATGAAGATTTTGCTGCAGGTGGTGATGTTGATTGAGGTGACGTGGAATTGCAACGGGAGTAGGATCTTGCGGTTGTTGTTCTTCGCGTGCTCTTCGACGTAGTCGAGAATGTTCTTGTCGAGTCCCCAGTTGTAACGGCATTCGATATTGTCCGCGAGCTTCACGGATTGGCGTCCGGGATAAGATGCCTCTTTTTTGATGCGCCAGAAGAGGGCCCGTCGGTCGTAGAGTGTTGTCATCTTTCCTTTTTCCTTCTAATGCTTTATGTGGACGTTTCCAGTATATAGTGTTTGCCGGAAGAATCCCAAGGTCTGCTCGGTCAGGCCGCATACCATTCGTCGGCTGGAACTATGGTCATCGTGTAGTTGTAGAAGTCAGAGGCGATTTCGCTCAGCTTCTTTCCTTTTTCCTTGCCGGCCGTTATGACGTAGCCGTCGGGGTCGAATTCCTCGAGTCGGCGAACATGATCCAAAGCAATCCACTGGTTGGCGGGCATACGGTTCCAGGGGAACGCGGCCTGATAACTGCTTTCGGGGTTCCATTTTTTCGGATTGTATCCGTCCCCCATATCCGCGACGTCGCCCACGATTTTGAGTTCGCTATGCGGGGTGTAGAAGATGATGCTTCCGATGTCGTTCCTGTTTCGCAATGCTCTTTGGTTGCCTGTGAACAGGAGTCTTCCGTCATGCGCTTCCGCGTGCTTGAGGTATTCCGTCAGTGTTTGTTCTGGCGGGAGGTAGAGTATGCGGGTTCGTGGTATGGCTCCGATCCTCACGTAGAGGATTCGGTCTCCGCTGGTGTTTTCGGTTGCGCTGTTCATATTCCGATTCTACCATATTTGAGCGCATTCAGTATGGCATATACTGCCATCCAGCCAACCAAAAAAACAAACTAACGAAGCCCGTACGCCACCAAACCCGGCGACTCCCGGACCCGATCAAACAGCACATGCCCACGCTGCGAATTCTCGATGGCCCGCATCACCACAATCGGTGCCTCGTCGATTCCCAGACGCGGACGGCCGGAACAATCCGCCCACCGATTCTGAATCACCGTCAGCTCCACGAGACCATCGCTCCGAATCTGCAGCGACTGCCGTTCGACGCGATGAGAGCGTATGTACTCGGCGGCGACATCCGCAATACTGGCTACCATTTCTTTCTTTTCCTTTCAAAAAAATCAACGTCGAATCGCATAGACAAGCGACGGAACCGGAGCGAGAACCGCAGACACCAAGGAAACCGAACTAATGCCAATTCGATACAACAATCCCATCGGAACCAGCCACGCCAGAAGAAGCATCCCGGTCAGCCACACCACGGCAAATACCGTCATGCCCAGCATGCAATGCCAGCGGAGCATGCATTCGGCGCACAGACGTTTCGTCAGTTCGCGACGGGATGGTGCCACGGTGCTGCCGCTGATACGTGCCGGTTCCACGACGATGGTCGCGGCTTCGGCAAACCGTTCGTCCTGCATCAAGCCCGCTTCCCAAGAAAATATTCCTTGCACATAATCTGGTAGAGTTCCTGCTCCTGCTGCGCGTCGGAAAGGGCGCGATGCTGTTCCACTTCGCCGACGTGGTAGCGTTTGATCAGGTCGGCGACCCTGTGGTGGCGCAGTTCAGGGTGGATGTCGCGGCTCATTTCCAACGTGTCGAGGAACGGGTGGTCGAACAGTGGACGGTTCGGCCAGGTTTCCACGGTTGCGCGGTCGAGGAACTTCAAATCGAATGTCGCGTTATGGGCGAGTACCGGCGTTCCGAAACCAAGCCAATGCTCGAACGCCTTCATCGCCTGGCCTACCGGGGGTTTGCCACTGACATCATAGGTGGTGATGCCGGTGAGTTGGGTGATGTGCGGGGGCACGATCATCTGTGGGTTCACGAGTTGGCTGAACGTGTCGGCTATCCGCCCGTCCTTGACTTTGACTGCGCCGATTTCGATGAGTTTGGCGCCTTTGTCTGGGTCGAGGCCGGTGGTTTCGGTGTCGAGCACGACGTAGTCGAGGAGCGGCGCTTCCAGTGGTGGTATGCGTCGTGGGTCGTTGCTTCGGTATTGATCCCAGTAGCTCACGGTGTTCCCTTTGTACGATTCATTTTTATGTGGACATTCTCAGTGTAGCATATTTAATGGTCAGGCGGGAACGACATCACGGTCCGGCAGAGTGAACAACAGGCTCGCATGGTTCGCACCGATCTGCTTGTCCGCCAGCACACACCTCATACACACCGAACCATACGGGCTGGGAACCAGTCCCACAGTGCAGCCGCACAGAGCGCAACCGGCCGGCTTCATCAGCTTCTCGTCATCCAATTCGATTTCAATCAAGACCTAGTCTCCTTTCCCAACAGTTCCTTGATCTGTTTCTCCTCGGCGTCAGCAGCCTTGTCTTCTAGCTGCTTGATGGCCGGGGCATGTTTGACGGCGAGGCTTTCCGGGGTATGCGAACGCGCCGCGCGCAACATCGCCGCAGCCGCCTGACGATACTCACAGCGCAGCCATGCAGGTGTCTGATTCCAACAGCGTCCGACCGTCGCGCTCTCTTCCACAAGGTTCCACAATCGCATCTGCTGGGCTCTAAGCGCCATCGCCGCCGTCTCGACCTGCATAGTGGACGGCTGCCAGGCTTTCTGCTCACTCATTGGAGGCCTCGAATCGGCTCAAAGCGTCGAACAGTTGACTTCCTCCCGGTGCTAAAGCATCGAGATTCCGGCATCGTTGTGGTGCCGGTGGTTCGCGTTTCCTTGACTGTTGCTTCGTCCCGCCGTGGCGAGATGGAGTCTTACACTGTCTCCGCGCGCGTTTAGCGACTCGGCAAGCCCTGCCGCGTCGAGTATGTTCAGGGCCGCGTTGTAGTCGCGGTCGAGGATGGTGTGGCATTCCGCGCATTTCCATACGCGGACGTTTTCGGGTATTCCGCCTTTCACGTGGTGCCCGCATTGCGAGCAGAGGCGTGTGGACGGCTGGAATCTTCCGATATGCCGGATCTGCCTGCCGTACTGCTGCGCCTTCTGTTCGAGTTTCATCACGAACCGTGACGGGGCGACGGTGAGTACGCTGCGCCCGTGTATCCGGCTCATGCCATGCACGTTGAGGGTTTCCAGGCCGATCGCTTGGGTTTCGCGTACGATCCGGAGCGTCTGCTTGTTCTGGTAGTCGTCGAGCTGGTGACGGGCTTTGGCATAGAGGCGGGCTATCCTCTGCTTCTGTTTCTGGTATCGTTTCGAGCCTTGTTGTTGGCGTGCTTCCTTCCGTTGGGCTTTCGCCAGCCGCCGCTGGGTCTGGTTGAGTGGTTTCGGCGCTGGTATCCTTCGACGGTTCCCGTCCGTGTCGACGAGGGAGCCGAGATGGTTGAATCCCAGGTCTATGGCGTTGCTGACCGGGATCGCGGGCAATGGCGTGGTCTCGCGTCTGACCACGAAACTGACGTACCATGAGCCGTCCGCCTCCAGGATGATGGTGCAGCTTGACGGCGTGGATGGCAGGTCGCGTGACCATTTGATTTTCAAGTCGCCAATCTTGGCGAGGTACAGTCTCCCGTTGTCCCGCAGACGGAACCCGTTGGCCGTGAATCTCGCGCTGTTGACGGGATTGCGTTTGAGCGAACGGTATCGGGCGCGACGCTGCCGCTGGGTCTTGCGCACACCGTTCCAGCAGGCCCGCAACGCATCGCGATGCATCTGCAGCAGGGGGACGTTGGCGACCTCGGCCAGCCATGCGCGCTCCTCGGTGCGTTTCGCGTCCGCGAGCACCTTCTTCTGCAATGCCGCGGAGGAAGGCATTCTGCCGTTGGGGTCGAACAGTTTCCGGAACAGGCACACGGTGTCGTTCCACACGACCCTGCAGCAGCCGAACAGCCGTTTCAGCGACTGCTCCTGTACTGCTGTGGGGTACGCGCGGTACCGGTATCGTACAGTCTGTTCCATATCTCCTATGATACCATTTGGCCTATGAAGTATTCCGATGACCTCAGACACGGCCGCACATGCGTTTACAATCTCCAAGCCCATTTGGTCTTTGTGACGAAATACCGTCGAGGAGTATTCACCAAGCCCATGCTCGAAGACATGAAACAGATCATGGACAAGATATGCCGAGACTTCGAAGGCGAACTCATCGAATTCAACGGGGAAGACGACCACGTGCACCTGCTCGTCTCCTATCCGCCCAAGGTCCCCCTGAGCGCGCTCATCAACAGCCTCAAAGGAGCATCCAGCCGGATACTGCGACGCAAATACGAGATACGAACCCACCGCAACCATCTATGGTCTCCCAGCTACTACGCCGCCAGCAGCGGCGGTGCACCATTGGAAACACTCAAACAATACATACGCAACCAGCAAACACCAGATTAAAAAAACGGCTAACCCGGCCCTGAAGAACCGGGCTTGCGCCGTCAAAAACCGGTCAAGCTCTGAACAATCCCGTGGCCGGTTCGCCCACCCGACGCGACAGGCGCCGTTCTCCGTATACCGGGATACATGGGGGGGGGGGACACCATCGCGTGCGCCGATGGCCGGCAGCAGCATCTTCTCGCCTATGGCATGAGACAGCAGGTATTCGGAAAGGGTATGGCAGCTGTTCTCCCCGTACCCCTCGCACTTGCTGTCCTCGCCGGCATGATGGCGGAGACATTTCCACCCGTTCTCCGGGTGTTCGACACTGCGTCGCACTGATTCGAGTGGTTTACCGCATTCGGGACAAGAGAGCTTGCAACGCAAACCATACTGTTCCAAAGGCAGTTCACGAAGTATGACCGGCCTACCGTCGCGCATGCCGAAATCAAGGGATATGTCAACCATCAGCCCGCCTCCCGCGCAAGCCATTCGGCTGCCGTGCGTTTCGATTGGAAGATGCCTTGGCTGCCGTTGATGCCGGTTGCATGCCACATGTGTTTCCGGTTGATTTTTTCGCGTTGGATGGTTCCGACGGTGACACCGTTGCGAATGACGGCGAACATGTTGACTCCGGTTTTGATCAGGATCAGGTTCACTGTGCTGGTTCCTTTCTGGCTTGCATTAATGCTTTGATGAGATGTTCCGCTTTCCGCCTGCAAGGCATGTGCCCGGATTGGACGGCATGGTCGAACATCCCGTCGATGGACTCTTCGTCGAACGGAAAACCGAAAGAGTTTTTGTATAGGATTCGGCTCACCGTTTCGATCTGTCGTTCCGATACCTGTTCGCGGCTTCTGGCTCCCGTCTCGTATCCTTGGGCGAAAGCCTCCATTGGATCGTCGGATTGCCGGAACGAATACAGGATCGCGTATGCTTCGCAACGGTATCCGTCGGACTGCTGTTGCCTGCTCATGCCGCCGCTCCTACGGGAACATCGTGCGTCAGCCGCATTTCTCCCGCTGATTTCGGATACTTGCGTTCCGCGTTCTCGACTTCGCATGTCAGCATGTGCGGGTCAGCCCATCGTGCGGTGCCGTCTGATTCGATTTTCAACAGGCGAAGATGCTTCAACAAGTGCATTGGCACATGCTTGTATAGGGAACGACCGTCAGCACCGGTGTATCCGTAGATGAGAGCGGCAGTCAACGGAGACCATTCACCGGCACCCAAACGCTTACGACCTTGCGAATCCACATACGTGTTGATACGAGCCGCAACCGTCAACAACTCACCGATATGAATCACGCCGGACAAATCCTGATTCTGATTATGAACACGAGGATCCGGATCAGTCGGGTCGGCATAATCACCATCTACATGAAGACGATCGACGTACAGCCAGATATGCGAGTCGAACGGCTTTCCGTTCGCCATTCCCGGCTTCTCCACCAGAAACGGCGAAGTCAGGCAAATTCGAGCCAGCCGACCGTCCGCGAACGTCGCGAAATCGGTGACGAGTCCGACGATGTACGCGCATATTGCACCGGTCTTATCCTTGTGAGTCGCCCCATGCGCCAGTTCCAGGCGTTGGCTGTATGGGGTGCGTTTGGCGAATCTCGTATGCAATGTCCGATACGACAATTGGAGCTTCAACGCTTCCTCACGGGTTTTGATACGGTGGCGCATTGTCAGGATGGGGGCCATTTCACTGGTTTCCTCCTCACCTTCCTGATACTCATGGAAATCCATACCGAACCGCAGTTTGTACAGACTGCGTTCGCTGTACCAGATGTCGGGTTCCTGTTTCTGCTGGCTGAGCTTCACGAACCGGTCGCCAATATTGCCCGACAAGGCGAGCAGTGGGTTCTTGTCGCTCATATGATCGAACCCGCCTTTCTTAGCTCGCGTGGCGTGAATTCCTTGCCGCCCCAGATGCCGCACAGCGGGTATCCGCAGATACGATTGTTCTTTTCCGCGAATCTGCGGCATTGCATCATCACCGGACATGTGTGGCAGATATGCAATGCTTCCTGGTGCATGAGTTTGCTGTTGCCGGGAAACCAGAGTTCCGGATCATAGCCGGCGCATGCGGCTGATTCTCTCCAGTCACTCATGTCGTTTCGCCTCCGTGGAACGGTAGGGGTTGGCTTTTGCCGGACTGGTTTTCCCGTTGCTTTCGTTCTGGGTGATACGTTCGTCATCGGCGCCTTGCAGGTAACCTTCCTCCCATGCCTGTTCCTTGAGTATGCGGTCATGCTCGTTGAGCCAAGTCCCGGCGAACTGGTCCGCGAACTCCTGCATTTTCGTCAGTGGAATAGTGAACGAGTCATCGTCGGTCATGGTGTCGAGTTCGCCGGCAATGTTGACCAGAGCGTTCTTCAGGCTCGCACTCATGCCGCTGCCTCCAAGTCCGGGATGCGGGAGTCTTTTTCCAAACGCTTCAGCATGTTCACGGTTTTCGTCTGCACGCGGTTGAAGCGAATGGTTTCGGCGGGGCCGGAGAACGGACGGTATTCCACGTCCAGATGGCTGCCGGCCTGTTCGGCGGACAGGACTGCGCCCATGCGTATGCCACTGTCGATGAGCAGGTCGCGGGCGATGCCACGCCAGTTTCCGGTTTCCCAGTGTTTCAACGCTTCCAGATAGTGTTCATGCCGGTAGAAGCGGAGCAGTTCGCCGGGGTTGTTCCCCTCGGGGCCGTCGTCTCGTTTCCAACCGCCATCGCTGTAGACGCGGACGGTGGGTTTTCCTCCGACGGTGACGATGAAGCGTTCGTCGTTGATGTTGGCTTTCACGTCGGCTCGATAGCCGAGGTCTTTCAACGCGGGGAGTATCGCGGCGTAGGATTGGCTGAGCTGATCGGGATGGTTCACGGTTCTCACTTCTCCTGATGCTGGTCTACGAAGTCTGTGAGTATTTCGGTGTCCCAGCCTGCGGGGGTTTGCTCGCAGTAGGCGAAGTAATGGTTGAGGTATGAGGTGATGGTTTGCCTGTTCATGTTTCCTCTTCGATTATTCTATGTGGACATATTCAGTATAGTATATCTATATTAATGCGCAACACCAGCCAAACCGGTTTAGGTTTATCCCCGCGTGTGTGGGGTAGATCATGTCGATATGCCGATGGTGTATGAACGCCGGGGTTTATCCCCGCGCATGCGGGGTAGATCATATGATTCGCAGGACTGTCTTTCCCGTCCCCGGTTTATCCCCGCGCGTGCGGGGTAGATAGCGCCATGTACAGTACTGGACGTTGTTTGACCGGTTTATCCCCGCATGTGCGGGGTAGATTCCGCTGATGCGGGTCATATCCGTGACGGCACGGGTTTATCCCCGCGTGTGCGGGGTAGATCTGCACTGGTGGCGTGTGCCATCGTCGCCAAGAGGTTTATCCCCGCATGTGCGGGGTAGATTTTTCCCCTATGATCATATTGGGCACGGGAATGGGTTTATCCCCGCATGTGCGGGGTAGATGCTCGCGCTGCGGGCGGAGGCGACGTGGTCATGGGTTTATCCCCGCATGTGCGGGGTAGATCTTGGCGTTGGTCGAAGCCATTTTGGCCACCAAGGTTTATCCCCGCATGTGCGGGGTAGATTGCAATGGCAGTGTGGTGTACCATTCCCCGTTCGGTTTATCCCCGCATGTGCGGGGTAGATGTTGGGTGCCATCGACATCGGATTCAGCCCATAGGTTTATCCCCGCATGTGCGGGGTAGATAGTTTAGTTTTCAACGTTCTCAATGCCATACAAGGGCTTTTAATGCAAATTTCATATCTGTTTTACAGAGGGATTGTCCTTGGGTTTTAAAGGACTGGACATTAGGAGCATTCCATCTTGTCCTGCTACTGATTTCTTGCCGTTGCGATTGCAGGCATGCAATCGGTGTTGAGTATACCAAGCCATTGTGGCTCGACCGTCGCCGAGCTCCGAGAGTATCCGTCGCCACAATCGTGTACGTATTCGGCAGTTGATATCTCCGATATATACGCCGCTGCTGATTTCTATCATCCACAGGGAAAGTTTGCCTCGGAGCCCCGATGGGGCGCATTCGAGTCGGATTACTACGGTACCCATGATTGTCCAGCTTTCCCGTATCGTTGTCCGCCGGTCCAGACGGAGCAGGAGTCTTCTTCCACAGGTGTTTCCGAGAGCAGAGTGGAAACATCATGCACGCAGCGTTCCAATAATTTCCCGTCCTGCATCATGTCTCGCATTCGTCTCCGTGCGATTCCACCAACCAGACTGGGAGTGCAGGCGTGCAGTCGGAACGCCAGTGGAATCGTATATTCGGCCTTATATAGGTCGGCTATATCGAAGAGGAACGAGCGACGATTGTGACAATGGACAAATCCCAGTGCCGGACTGCATCCCAGTGCGGTGATTGCCGCATGGACGATTCCATACAGGCAGCTGTTCGCGGTGGACAGTGCGATGTTCACCGTTCCGCCGTTGGTATCCCATTTTCTGCCGTGCCATTGTATGCCGTTGCGCTTCGCCTCAGCCTCATATATGGACGCGACTCTGGAGCCTTCCATGCCGAGCAGCTGCCTCATTGTCGTATGAGCCAGATCTTCACCGGGAAACCGCATCGCGTACATACGCCGGGCGACCGAGAGCCGTGACCTCTCGTTGGATACCAGTCTGGCTTGCTGTTCCAACAGTCGTGTGGAGCCGGTGAGCGCGGAACCACTGCAATAATGTCGGACGCCCTGCTCTCCGGCCCATACGATGATTGCTCCGGTGTCGCTTGCCAATACGACGGCATCATGCGTGATGTTCACACCGGGGCCGAGCATGAGCACCGCGATGGTCGCGATAGGCAACTGGGTTTCGCCTTTCTCGTCCACCGTGACCAGTGCATTGTTCGTGCGTTTGATGAAGCATTGCTCCAGATACAGGTAGGGGATTCGTTCCGATACTCGCGGCAAGTCTGCTGGCGTGAAGTCGCTCATGGTCTTAGTCCTTCTGTGCTTCGGCTACCGCATTGAACAACGGGTCGATGGCATTGGAGTAGCGTGCCTGGAACACCCGGTTGCTGGCCGGTTGATCCCAGTGAGCTTCCACGCCGTCGACGGTCTCAACATGTATCTGCTCCTTGCCCTTGAATGCCTGCTCCAACGGTTTGTCGACCAGTCCGACGCGAATAGGTCCGGCTGGCGGACAGGCGCGTCGTCCCAAGTACGGCATGTATACAGGGTGTTGGATAGCGGCTCCGATTCTGGCGAGAAGTCGAGAATCGTTGGATTCCAGACCGACGGTGAACGTGGAATCCTGTAAATATTCCTTCGTTTCCAACGGGTTGGGTTTGCCGTCAGCTCGATGCCCCATGGTTTGGAAATCCGTCAGGCGCGGACCTGTATGAACTGGCTGTACGCCGAAACGGAGGTTTGCGAGGTCGCTGATGTCACTGCCTCGGTCACGGCCCAAGGCGGAGGCTATCAATCCGATGACACCGCTTTTGGTGGGTAAGCTGCCGGTGTTGCGGTGCGTGTATCCGTCTTCGGTGGCCCATGATTGCAATGGGCCTTTCAATTGGAGTAGTAGTGTCGGCATGATGATCAGAGTGCCTTGATGACGGTGCTGGTGGTTTCGGTGATCAGCTGTGGGAGCGTGAGCAGTGTTTCCTGCTGTTCCTTGTCCATGCCTTTGCGTGCGTTCAGGTCGGCCATGATGAACGTGTCGGCTGCGGCCAGACCATACGTGTTCTGGTAGTCGGCCTGCTGTTCGAGCAGTCGTTGCACGCTGGTGGGGATCGTGTCCGTGGTGACTGGCTTCTCGTAGGCTTCCACGAGGTTGATGGGTCGGTCGGTGCGGATTACGGTTTCGATGAATGCGGGGAGTGTCTGGTGTCCGAAACTGTTCTGCTTGCCTGACGGGAGGCTCAATGCGAAGGCGTTCAGGAATGTGGACAAGGCGAGCTGTACGGCCTCCTTGTCGTGACCGAGATTGCGGTTCAGGAGGTTCACGTCGACGCAGGCGTAACGGTAGAGGGTGGCGCTCAAATATCCGGTTTCGCCGATCATGCCGGCTCCGCTCGTATTGTCGCAGTCGTCCACGGCCGCATAGTAGTCGTTTTCCACGTCGGCTCGGTTCACGCTGATGGCGTGCGCGAACTGGCTGGCCGCGTCCACCACGTATTCGCTGCCGGTGCCCTTGTCGCTGCTGGCGCTCATTCGTCCGAAGAATGCGATGTCGATGCTCTGGTCGGAGTCGAGTAGCTTCTTGATGTCGGAACGGTGCGTTGCGACGGTTTCCTTCGGATCCGTGCTGCCGTATGCCTCTTCCGCATATTGGGCGAGCTTCTGCCACTGCTGTTCTCCGAAGAACTGGAGCGCGCTGGTGCTGCTGGGACGGTTCTTGTCGGCTGGCAGGCCGGCGACCTTCATCAGCTCACTGGTGACCTTCAGCAGATGCTCGTCCTCCGGATCACGGTTGATGCGTTGGGCGATCATCTTGGTGAACTCTCGGCTGCGCGAGCCGAGCTTGCTGCCGTCGATGGTTTCGCGGAAGTTGTCGCGGATTGCTTTCTTCCACGCCTGCGAGCTGACGCGCATACGTGGCACACCTCCGTAGATGGAGGTCTTGGGTCGCCCGTTCTCGTCACGGTTGAGGTTGGCGGGCGGAAGGGTCTGGATGGCGTGAATGTCGATGAAAATTCCCATGATTACTGGTTCTCCTAATTTCTGGTTGTGGTTGTTGATGCCGTGTGGACTCGGCTGGGGTGGTAAAGATTGGCTATGGGATCAGTCAGTCATTGGCAGCTCCATCGAAATTCGGGAAATGTGTTCCGAAGTTCTGCTGTCGGATGCCCACCGAACGTGCGATATTGGCTTTGCTGGCACCCGCGTCGAACGCGGTCACGGCTGCCTTCTGGCATGAACCGCCCAAGGCTTCCTTGAGTTCGTTGGTCAGCCATAGGCGCAGAAGCTCCTCATGGGGCTGAAGATTGTATGACTCCTGTAAGGTGGCGGCGAGAGCGGGAACCTCCTGCTGGATCAACGATTCGACTTGCTGTCGCATTCCGGCAACCAGTCGGTCGCGCAGACAATCGCGAACTTCGGGATTGCCAAGCGTTTCCATTGAAGCCTTATCTTCCCTATCCCGGAGATTCTTGCTGGAGAGCGTCTTGTCCTTGACGATTTTGGGCAGCTGGATTGGTTCTTCCATCACGTTTCACCTGATTCTTTCAGTTGAGATATGCGGGCTTCTTGTCGTGCATCAAGGCCGATATGACGAGCATGGCGAGACTGGTGTTGGGGTCGGCGTCAAGCGCTGACACTGCGGCGAATGAGGCGTCGCGACTGTTGCCGTCCCACCATGCGAGGTATGCGGAGATTGCGAATGGCTGGGCTTGGTATTTTTCCTCGGAGGCGAGGCCGGTGAGACTGCGGGCGATTCCAGCCGCTTTCACAAGCCTTTGACGGTCGGGCTTGGCGTCGGGATTGTCGAACCCGTCTTGCAGTGTCTGGTTGAGTATATCCTTTGAATACGGGGCGTCCGGGTTCGCCGCGATATCGATGATGGTGTTCATGCTGAGCTGCGGGTTGATGGCGGCGATGATTGCCGCGTCCCTGACGCTGAGCACTTCGGACATGAGCTCGGGTAGACCGGTGAGATCGTCAAGATTGGGATTGTTGCCTTCGATGGCGTTCGTCCATGCTTGAAGCAGTGGGGTGGCGAGTTCGCGGACTGCTTGCCCGCGTTTCTTCGCTTTGAGCTGTTCGCGGATTGTCTCGATGGCGGTGGTGTCTTGGGACTGCTCAAGGGTGTTGGTGTTCATTTTTTCCTCTTTCAATTATTTATGTGGACATATTCAGTATAACATGTATCTGAGCCAACGCAACACACCCACGAGCAGGCCGTCAACTTTTTCCGGAGCGTCAATGACCGCGAACCACCGGCACCACAATGATGTCGGAATCCCGATGCTTTAGCACCGGGAGGAAGTCAACCATCGGTTTATCCCCGCGCCTGCGGGGTAGGTAGCAGGTAGCTTAAGACGACCCACAGGAGCTGGGGTTTATCCCCGCGCATGCGGGGTAGATATTCGATCTGTTTCAGGTCGAGCCCGTCGCCTAGGTTTATCCCCGCGCCTGCGGGGTAGGTGATGGCCTGATTGGCTTCCTGCGTGCTCTACTGGGTTTATCCCCGCGCCTGCGGGGTAGGTCGAACTCGTTGAGTATTATCTCAAGGACCATGAGGTTTATCCCCGCGCCTGCGGGGTAGGTAGTTTAGTTTTCACCGTTTTCGAGACCATGCATGGGTCTATTATGCAAATTTGTTACCTATTTTCTGAGCCGATTGTCCAGTGCTGGCAATCTGGTGGACAATCAGTTGAGCAGTCGGCTCCAGTCGCGTCGCACCATGTCTGCGGAGTCCGGTTTGTTGAGTCTGGCCAAGTCCAATGCCAATAGGGCGTGATCCAGGGGAATGTCGTGTTCGTTCAACAGTCGGATTATTCTCAGACAGAATGGTGCGGCTTCCTGCATATTGTGGGTGTTCAACAGTTTCCGGTAAAGTTCGTCAACGTCTTCGCCGGTATCCGCCAATATCCGTAATGCTTTGTTGAAGCGTTTGCCTTCCTTGTACATGGGTTTGTATTGGTTGCCTTGCTGGTGGTAGGCGTATAGGCCGAATGCGTACCATGAGGCTTGTTCCATGCGCGTTGGTTTCGCGTAGCCTCGATAGTCCATGCCGTTCAACGACCATTTGGCGGCTTTCGGATCGGAGCCGCATGGTTTTTTGAAGCTGTTGCGCAGGCTGGCGAGGTCGGCGCGCGTGTAGGTGCCGTTCAAATACCCGTCTTGCAGTCTTGCAAGGCGTGGGCGCGCCCATGCGAGGTAGCTGTTAGCCAAGGTCAGGTTCCTTCCTGCCTGCCAGATAGGGGAGCATCGCCGTATCGGCTTTGGCCCAAGCATCATGCGGATTGTCTCCGTTGCTGACCTTCGGCCATGCCTGTTTGACGAGTTTGTCCACGATGGCGCTGACGTTTGCATGTTCATGGATACGCCGCATATCCAAGGTCATGTGGTCTTGGCGGATTCGTGCGATGCTGCTGGACTGGCTTCCGTATTGGACTGCAAACACGTCGAAGCTGATTATCGGGGCGAAGTTCGCAGCCCATAGGAAGGTGGCTGGATAGTGTTCATCGCCGTCAGGTTCAACGAAGGCCTTGTCCCATTGCGTCCACAACGGGCGGTCGATCAATGGGCCGAACGTGAGGTTCACCGGCTTGGATTTGCCAGTCTTGTCCTGAGTCCAGAAGGCCATGTATTCGTTTTCCGGCGTGGTCCATTCGGAACGGTTCCCATAGGTGACGTAGGCTCCGGTGCATAGGTTGTTTTCGTTCCAGAGCAGTCGGATTCGGCGGGCCGGATACGTGTAATAGTATGCAGGCCCGGTGGTCTCCGGTTTCACGTCCACGCATTCGAGTGGCGGATACTCCCAGATGGGCTTGTTGCCATTATTCGTGGGACAGAAGTTCAACATCAGGGTCTCCCACAGGTTGTTTCCGTCGATGATGGCAATAGCGAGTCCTCCGGCCTGCGCCACCCCTTGTGGGGTACGTTTGCCTCCCGAGGCTTTTGGATCGCCATTCATACCTGTGTGGACTCCAGCCACGTCGTACATGTTGCAGGTTAGCAGCATTCGCGCCGCTTCAGCCGGGGTGACGGGCTTATATGGGTCGTGGGTCTGCCAGAGTGGTCGTTGCATTGCGGGGTGGAGTCGGGTGAAACCATAGTCCTTGGGCTTGCCCTGCGGCATCATGCCGGAGACTTGCAAAAACGGTTCGGTGTCCGACATGAGGTCGAACCGGTATGCCCATGCGTGCAGGTAGTCGATGATTTCCTGATCGCGCCCGGCTTCCATGATGCGTTTTGCCGCCGCCGGGGACGAGTACCCGTCCTGATGCGCGCCGTACATGATGGCGAGTAGCAGTCGCATGATGCTGACTCGTTCCAACGGGTCGGCTATATCCAGTTGGCGGATAGAGGTCGGCTGGTCGAACAGGGTTTCCAGTGAGTAGGACTCGTGCTTGCCGTCCGCGAGTACGGGGATCCATGGTTCGGTGACGAGGTTGAATGAATGTTCTAGCATCAATGTTTCTTTCGGTTGCGTCGAATAATAATCAGAAAAGCAGCAACAGGCCCAGCCCGTAGGCCTTGCCATGACCGACACCGGCAAGCATCGCCTGGGCGAGCTTGTTCCGGTCGGTGATGGTGAACGTTCCCGTGTATTCGACGGTATGGAATGTCAGCTTACGGCCTTGACGGTTGAACCGGGTGGCGTGAACATTGAGAACGTCCAACGTATCCAACGTGGTGCCGGCTTGAGTGAGTTTTCGTTCCGCCCACTGGTGCATTCCGGTCGGCGTGCGCAACGGGGTGCGCTTTCCGCCCTTGCTTGCGACTGGTGTTGCGGTCAACGTGAAACGACGGGTTTCGCCGTTTTGTAGCTTGTCGAGAAACAGCTGATAGTCAAGCGTGTTGACAACCGGCTTGCCCAGTCGGGCTTCAAGCCGATCCGTATCCAACTGGTCGGAAACGATGTACAGCCTATCCCCGTCCAAACGCCACAAGGGGCGCGCGCTGCCGGAAGTAGCGGCACTGACCACGGCGTGAACGGCTTCTGGGGAGCGGACTACTTTACGCACGTCCGGGTTCATTGGATTGAGGGTTACTCGTGTGAAGAGGGTCATTCCTGCTTCTTTCAGATGGTGCGGGTCTGATGGACTGGGTCGCGTCGGAGTTCGACCCCGACCGCTTTGGCTACGGCTCGGATATGGTCGATCTCCGCGTAATAGGCTTGGGTGAGATTGTCTATCGTGTCGGCCTTGCTCTTGTCCGCGCGCATCGCGTCGTAGGCCGCGTTGATGGCGGCGGTGGTGAGCAGATCATGCAGTCTGCGATTCCAGTTGGACACGCCGCCCATGTAAGCGGGCACATGGTTGCAGAGGTTTTCCGTGGTCGTATCGAAGTCGTCGGCATTGCTGAGCGCGTCGAATAGTCGTGTATCGTTTCCGGTTTTCAGGTCCTGTGCAGCGTCTGTCGCGGTGTAGGTGCCGGTGATGGTTTTCTTTCCGTCGAACATGGTCAGGCCTTCACTTGGTTTCGATGGTGACGGGCTTCTCGTGGCACTGGGGTACGTAATCCTTGTCGAGCGTCCAGTTGCTGATGAAGCGGAGCGGGCAGGACTGATCCCATACGCGTTGCAATCTGCTGACTGGCAGCACCTTGTATCCGGGTTCGCCGTTCTTGGAGAGCATGTACCCGTTTTCGCCGTTCTTGTCGGTGTCGCCGTTGTCGAGCAGGTAGATTTTGTGGCAGCCGTCCCACGCGAATTCCGTGGCTGGGCTGGTTTGGTTGTTGATGGTGACGCTCATGGCGTTGCTCCTCTTTCGACTATTTTATGTGGACATATTCAGTGTAGCATATTAAACGAGGTTGTCAAAAGAACAAAAAAACGGCGACCATAAAAAGCCGCCGTAACATACGAAACCGATCAAGCAGACTGGCTTCTCCGCCAATCCCCGCCATTCGACTCCATAAACCGTTGACAGGCCCGTTCCTCCCACTCTGGCGAATCCGGAGCCTCACAATGGATCCAGCTCATCACCGAAGCGGGCTTAATGCCGTTCGCGGTGATGATCGTATGCGGCGGCTCGTACGGGTTGCTGAAACTCCATTCGGATACCGCCAGCTCGTCATGTTCGGAACGGAACGTGTGCGTCTTCGCATCCGACACCGTGTATTCGATGGACGGGTCTCGACGGGCCAATTGCAAGGCGCCTTCGACCCCGCGATGCTTTGCCGCAATCCTGAGCATCGCCGCCTGTCCCACGTCAGGGCCGAGTCCGGCGAACGTTTTCTTCACCTTCTCATTCGGGTCGAATACGTCGGGTTTCGCGGCCATGAACCGTCGGTATTCCTGTTCGTTGTCGCATAATGCGTCACGCATCTGACGGTAGCGACGGGTCGGTTTCCGACCGTCCAGCAGCTGTTTCTCCAGTTTTTTGAAGTCCTTGGATTGCCGGTATTCCTTGCCGGCCTGCGGGTTCCAACCGTCTTCCTGAAGCTCATGCAACGTGTCGGCGAAAGCCATTTTGTCATCGAACGCGCTGCCGTTGATCAGTCCACGGTCGACGTTCTTCTTGTATAGGTCGCGCATTTCATCGTTCAGTGGATTCAAGTGTTTCTCTGTCGCCGCATCATATCGGGCTTGCTTTGTCTGGGTTCCTTTCAATGCGGCTTGGTAGCGGCGCTCCGATTCCTCACTGTAGTAGCTGCCGGCAAGTTCGTTCGGACGGAAGGGCCATCGTTCGCCCGGCTGTATTGGATCTAGCCCGAGGTCGGCAAACTCCCTGTTCGGATCCAATGCGGTTTCGAGGATATGCTGTCGGGTCTCCTCCACCAACTGCGCATGGTCATAGGATTTCACGGGGATACCGTCGTAAGCGGCCTGCACATGGTCGGCGAGATAGTCCGCATGCGAGCCGCCCGGCGCCTGCGGGTCATATCGCAGGTTCGCGATGATCAACGGCATGTCATCGGTCTCGCCGGGTTTCGCCGGACGGGCGATGAGCTCGTCCAAGCGCCTGGTGGCGTATCCGGCGCAATCAGCGACATCCGGATCCATGATGATGTTCGTTTCTGCGGCGAGCAGCGCATTGTTCAACCGTTTCCGTTCGAACGTGGACAATGTTTCTCCGGATGGCAGACTTTTGTTGTTCTCTTCGGCGAACTCGCCGGTCTGCGTACGCAATTGCCGTTTCGCTTGAGCGGATTTCCTGGAATCAACCATAGTGAAGCCTCTCGGACTAATGGATAACTGATTCCAGACTACCGCTTTGAGATAAGTTGATTACGGGAAAGTCAGGAGAAAAAACCGGCTATTCCAACTTCTGTTCTTCCGCGATTCGTCATATGGTGTAAGCGATGCCTACACATTTTTCATATCATAAATGTGTAAGCGTTACACATTTTTATAGGATAAGTTGTCTGAATGTTTTTTCACGAGCGGAGATGAATTGCATTGACTACGCCCATAAACACAACTCTTACTGGATTCTGTTCTCGCCGTTTCTACGAACCTAGAGAAGCGGCGAACGAACTTCGCAATTCCGAAGCCCGTCGCCAAGTCGAAAGCAAGGAATACGTTCGGAGCTTCGACAACGTTGAGGAACTAGGGGAGTTTTTCGATACCATCTAGAAGCCGATAGATCAAAATGGTTCTGGTATATTCTCCGCAGAGAAGCTTTCATCGGCAACGGACATGTCCTACGCAGCCTCTTGTTCTCAGAAAACGTATCCCGCTCCGACGTTCTTCATCATTCGGTCGAAATCCTGCGGCATAGTTTGAGCAGTGGAATCAGGTCCGGAGTTTGGCCTTCTCGTTCGATTCGCACCGCATGCGCTACCATTGGCAGCAGCTTTTCTAGGTTTGAGTCCATGACTTTGCGGTTCAGGACACTGTCCCAGTTGGTGGTGATGCGTCGGAATGCGTTGTGGAATTGTTCGACTACGACGGATCGTTCGATGTCGGAACCGTATACGGGTTCCATGGTTTCCACCGTTCGACCGGATGCGATCTCGTAGTCTTTCGTCTGCCCGTCGAGCAGTCGGGCGAGTACCAGAGTGTTCTCCTCGAACTTGTCTGCCGGTAGGCCGAGTGCGCGCATACCGTTGGTGGCCCATTCGTGGTCCGTTTCCGGAAGTCTCCACGAGCAGCCACCGTTGGTGGCCCATTCGTGGTCCGTTTCCGGAAGTCTCCACGAGCAGCCGCCGCCGTTCAGATGGAACTCGTAGCCGTATACGTCCTTCAACGTTTTCGCCGCGATTTCGCGCGTATGATCATGCTGGATCCGATGCCAGGCGCGTAATGCTTCGCAGAGCATCGCGTAACAGCCGTTCAACTCCAGCTCCTCGTAGGTCATTGACATCTGGCTAGTTCCTTCCGTATCCGCCGATATATCGAATCGCGTACCAAACCGCACCACACGACATGATGCCGCTGGCTGGCAGGCTGATCAACGGTGCATGCCCGCGAACCAAATTGGATACGTCAATGATCAAACACATCAGCGCATACATGCCGAACAATACGCTGAGCTTGCCGAACACTTGGCGTGCCAGCCGGTCGTCGGATGCCAGTGTTTCGGCTCCCATCCAGCAGACGAGCATCAACAGCAGCACATGCACGGCAAGCGCAACAAAACTCATTGCTTGCCTTTCAGATTCCAACCGCACGTGATGTAACTGTTGCTGCCCTCGCAAGGAACCTGTTCACCATCTCCCAGCGTCACGTATGTGGCTTGTCTGTTGGCTTTCTCATTAGGGGTCAGCTGTCTTGGGTTGTCCCAATCACAAGTTGGCACAACATTTGTACTGCTATAGGTCTGCAAGGCTGCACCTACGCAATCCACTACTTTTTTGTCTTTCAACTGAATGGTGTAGGGTCCTATAGTCGTGGTGGACCATGCCTCTTCTTTGTCCGCTGCTGACGCCTTTTCACGCATCGTTGCCACTTTTCCGACATTATCCGACACTTCCTCCGGATGAGCGAGATTCCAAACGAGAACGCAAGTCAACACAGCCACCACGAAGACGATAGTCGAGCCGAAGAGAACATACACGAATCGATCTTTTTTGTCAGGCTGCTCGTTCTGCATGGAAATCCTCCTCCTGTACCGGCTGGTTGGAGATGATGGCGTCCACGTCCGCGTCCTCCAAGTGGACTTGTACGGGTTTGCCGGTTTTGTTCGCTTGGATTTGCGCGTCGTGGATGGTTTTCACGTCCGGCCACGTTTCCATCAGTTCCTCGTTGCTTTCGCAGCCGTTGATGACCGGCACCCAGTCGGGATGCTGGTTCATCAGCGTGCTGGAGAAGATGGGGACGGTCATGTCATGCAGGTCGTTCATGGCACTGTAGGCGGCGATGGTGTAGATCAGTCGTGATTCCACGCTGCCGTCGGTTCCTTTTGCGGACTGGTCGATGAGGTCGGCGAACGCCTGTTTGAACCGTTCGCTGACCTGTTGGACCGCGTCGTACACGCTGCCGGCATCATTCCAGTTGATGCCGGTGGAATCCAATGAGGGTGGCGGGAATTTCTCGCTGGCGTCTTCGGTGATGTCGTCGTTGAACGTGAATCCGGATGGTATCTGTGCCATATGCCGCTCCGGTCAGGCGATGAGCTGCAGCAGGCTTGTGTCGGCCGGGATGCCGTCGCTGGTGATGCTGTCGTACTGCGGGTCGCGGTTGGGTGCGATATCAAGCTCGGTGCGCGGCAGTTCCACGTTCGGGCCCAGTTCGTTGCGCAGATACTTGTATGCGCCTTGCGGGTCGAAGATCCAGTTTTCCGGTTGTGGCGGAATTACTGCACCGTATACGCGGCCGATGGTTCTGTTGGCGAGCTTGAATACGCCTTGGAATCGTCCGTTGATGACTTCGATGATCATGCGGCCGTCGATGTTTTCCGGGAAGTTCGGGGTGTTGTTTTTTACTCCGATGTTGCCGATGAATCGGCTTCCGTTCTCGAACGTGTGGGTGACGCGGTAGCGCTTGTTGTATGCCATGATGGCTCCTTTTTTGTTTTTTATGTGGACAGTTGTTGTGGATTGTGGATAACCGGTCAGTGCGGCGTGGGGAACGATTCGCCGGCCGAGAACTTCAACTGGCGGAGAGGCTTGCCCTTACGCCACTTGTTCCACACCTTGATGGTCAAGGCGGCGATGCGTACACGGTTGTCGCGTGTGGAACGTCCCGCCTTGTGAGGCTGGGACATCAACGTGTTGCGCAGTATGAGGATCGGATCGTCGGCTTGCAGGTTCGCGCCGCTGACGAGGCTTATGAAGAACCGGTTGGCCGCATCGGTGTCGATGTGCGCGAACGTCCACCAGAGCGAGGCGAACATGCTGCTGGTCAGCATGTCACCGGATTGGCTGCGGAACGCACGGCTGGCGGCGAGCACGTCGGCCAGTTGCGGCGTCTGGTCGATGAACGCGATGATTTCCCCGCGCGTGGGTTTCAGATCGTTTTGTGCGGCGGCTTCCATGCCCAGCTGGTCGGCCAGATATACGGCGCGCGCCAGTGAAGCGAGCTGAGTGGAGTTCTTTTCACCGCGAAGCGTGAGCACGTCGCCCAGGGTGCGGGTTTTGCCGCTGTCCATAGTCTGCTGGGTTTCGTCCTCCAACCCTCGGATCACGAGCGTGGTCAACGGCTTGTCGGCGGCGATGACGGCGAGCAGTCGATGCTGGCCGTCCAACAGGCATCCGTCTTTGCCGAATTTGATGGCCTCACCGTTGAACCGCCATTCGCCGTTGCGCATTTCGCGAGCGAACATATTCACGTTGTCGCGGCTGATACGCCGGTTGTTGACGTTTTCGCCGAGCATGGTCTTCGCTATGTCCGGGGTGATGGTTTCCACCTTGGCGGTGATTTTCTCTTCCATAATCAGTTTCCTTTTCTCCTGCGGATTAGATTCCGGCCGTATAGTCCTGTGGCATGTCCTTGAACTTGCTGTTGCGTCCGAGGAATGCGAGATGGAATGTTTCGGTCGGACCGTTGCGATGCTTGGCCATGATGATGTCGGCCTCACCGGGACGGTCTTCCTTGTCGTATGCGTCGGGACGATGCACGAGGAACACCACGTCGGCATCCTGTTCGATGGAACCGGATTCGCGTAGGTCGCTCATCTGCGGCACCTTGTCGGCGCGCATTTCCACGTTGCGGTTCAACTGGCTAAGAATCACGACCGGCACTTGCAGTTCTTTCGCCAACAGTTTGAACTGGCGGCTGAAATCACTGACCTCCTGCTGACGGTTCTCGGTCATCCGTCCGCTGGACATCAATTGCAGGTAGTCGACGACCACGAGCTTCAAATCCTTGGTTTCCTTCAACCTGCGGCATTTGGCTCGAATGTCCGGGATTTTCAGATTCGCGGAATCGTCGATATACAGCGGCTTCTCCTCGAGCTTCTTCCACAGGTCGTTGACCGCATCCCAACGTTCGTCGGTCATCTGCGTCGGATCGCGGAACACGTTCAACGGAATGTTCGTTTCGGCGGCGAACAGGCGTTGCGCGATTTCCTCGCGGCTCATCTCCAGACTGAACACGACCGAGCACATGTTGTCGTGGATTGCCGCATGCCTTGCGAAGTCCATTCCCAACGTGGACTTGCCCATTGCGGGTCGGCCGGCCACCACGATCATCTGTCCGGGTTGCAAACCGTGCGTCACATCATCGATGTCACGGAACCCGGTGTGAACACCCTCCTCGATTTCACCCTTCGCGATCTTGTCGAGATGATCGAGCATGTCCGTGGACACCGTGTAGATATCCCGGTAGTCAGTGCTTGAATCATCGTCCCCGATGTGGAACGCCTCATCCAATGCCGCGCCGATGATGCTGTCGGTTTCCGCGTCGGGCGTGTAGCCAAGCTGCGTGATCTTGGTGCCGATGCGCACGATGTCGCGGCGCTTAGCCGTGTCCTTGACCATGCCCGCATACACGCTGACGTTGGAAGTGGTGGGTGCCGAATCCACGAGCTTCGACACGTAGTCGATGCCGCCCACACGGTCAAGCATCTTGCGTTCGTTCAACGTGCTGCACAGCAGGGTGACATCCACGTTGCCGTGCTTGTCGTTCAGCTCGCAGATGGTCTGCCAGATGGTTCGATGATTCGGCTGGTAGAAGTCGTTTTCGGTGAGCTTCTGCCGTGCTTCGTCAACGGCGTCGCGTGATTGGAGCATAGCTCCGAGTACGGTGCGTTCCGCATCATCCTTGTGCGGTGGTTCCTGGTTGAAGATGTCGCTCACCGATCCGCCTCCGAATCCTGTTGGAGACGCTTCAGTTCCGCCTCTTGCCGACGCAGTGATGCGATTTCCCGTTCGATCCAGGCAATCCGTTTTTGCCTGCGCTCCGCTGTGGTCAGGGTCTCCTCGCACTGACACCATCGTGCGATGCATCTTTCCACACGCTTGTAGCCGATGATTTCCGGGCCGATTCCTCTATCGCGGAAAATCACCGAGGGGCTGTCTCCGCTCTCATATCGGGCGATGGCATATTCTCGGAACTCGGAAGTGTAGTAGATTTTTTCGCCGTTGGAGCTCACGTTCTTCACTACCTTCGGCAGCGTGAGAAGATAGTCGATGGTCTTCTTGTCGAGACTGATTGATCGCGGTAGCATGTTTTCTTCCTAATCAATCCTCAATGCGGTGCGGGTTCGCTCGTTGTCCAAAGCGGCGTACAGGTCTCGACGTTCAAATACGGTGAGTTCGCCTCTCGCGTTCATGTCGAGCATGGTGAGAATGTTCCGGATTCGCAGCTGCTCGCAATAATCGAAGGCTGCCTTTTTCGCTTGTCCCTTCAAATCCGTTGTCCTTTTTCCTTTTCGATGGTTTCGTCGATGAATGACCGAAGCGTGATCAGGTCGCTGATGTTCGTCACGGATGTTCCGTTCGTGGTCTCGTTCAACGTTTGGCCCGCGGGGGAGATGTAGAAACTTATTCCCCGCATGGCGCCCACACGCATGAGGGTGAGTGTCTTTGCGTCGGCTTTGCTGGGAATGTCCAGTCGGCTGATGTCTTCGCTGATGTCGATCTGGATTGCGGTCACTGGACGCTCAGCTTCAAAACTCGAAACGAATTCGCATCAAGCTCGTCATGCCTTTTCACGTACCGTCTGACCATGGTCTTGGCAAGATGCCTGCGCGTAAACGATGCAGATAGACATCGACGGGCGACGGGTTTCCAGCCGGAGGCCGTCTTTTCCTGTATGAAATAGATGTTCATGTTTTCCCCTTGTCAAAAGTCAATGCATGAATCCGGATTCTGGTAGCGCTCGATTTCCTGCAGCAGCTCCTCCGCCCATCCGTCGGTATCCACTTGATCTGAAGCGTGGGGTCCGTCACTGTGATGCATGCCGTTCTTCCCTCGCATGGGCCAACACTTCAAAGGCGCTGTTGGTGTAGTGTTTTCGGATTCGTTCGGGTAGTTTGTCGAAGTCCAGAAGGTTTCCGTAACAGCGTTTGCATTCGAGCCGGTAGAGGGCTTTTGCCGCGGCGTTCAGTTCTATGCCGATGGTCTCCGTGGGTTGTTTGCGTTCGTTCAGGCGAAGCGCCGCGAACGGGTCTCCTTTCTTGTACCTCATCAGATGTTCACCTCGATTTCAGTGAACGGGGATTGTTTGGCAAGCTCCGCCAATGTGACCGAATCCTCTCCTTCGAGCGCCCTGTCGATGGGTATCACGTCTCCGCTGATCCAGTGTCCGTTTCTTCTGGACTGTCGGAGGAAGAGAATACCGCTGTTGGCCTTCCAAGCCTCGTACAGGTTGTCTTCGCCGTCTCTCCACAGTCCGGGGTGATCTGGGAGCTGGAGCTTCGGGCGCAGCGAGTGGTCGAAGTTTTCACGGCTGAGGGTGATGCTTTGCCCGTATACATCGATGGTGATACGGCCGTCGTTCGCACCGAGGATCGGATAATGGTTGCCGTCCTTGGCGACTGCGATGTCCCCCTCGCGGATTTCGTCGCGGTCGGTGATGGTTTCGTATGTCGGCTTGTCGGGGAGCAGTTCGATTTCGATATCGGCGTTCTGCCGTGAGAGTTCCATGAATCCGTCGTGGCCTTCGTGGAACAGTTCGCCGAATTTCATGCCGGCGATGAGGTTCTGGCGGGATCCGAGGGAACGGCCGAATCCGGGCGCGAGTTTGATTTCAAGGATGAGTTCCCCGTTATGTGCGGTGAGGCGGACCCGTCTGCCGTTCAGTTGTCTGAAGGTCATGGTCCGCCAGAACCGTGTGGCGTTTTCTGCCATGCTGGCGTTTCCTTTTTTTCTCTTTTTATGTGGACTCATTCAATATAACATATATCTGTGAAGATGGGGGTAGGGGGCAAAATCGGAGTGTCGCGTTACAGTGAAAACGTCCACATAAAACAAAACAGGAAAACGCAATAACCGCAACGTCTGATACGACCTGACACCGTCCAAGGCAACAAAAGACCGTTGTCTCAGCAGACGATAAGTCGATTGAACGGAAACCGTTAATTGCGAAAACGGAGAATGCATCATGCCAACGCAAACGCAACCCCAAAACCCAATCAAAGACGAAGACCGGATCGAATACATCGACAGTCACATCGACTTCCTATTGGATACCAAGTCGGCATTCGTCCGCAACATCGGGCTCGGCACCATCGCGCACGATGAGGCGGTCATGCGCCTGCTCAACAACATCGACATCATGATCTCCAGCGAGGAAGCCGACAGGGACGTATGCCGGTTCAACAGCGGCGCAATGATGCAGAGCATCCCGCCCAAGAGCCGCAACTTCCAGCCGGACCTCGACCAACGGGAAAGCAATCTGCGGGCGGACGGATATGACGAGACCATGGTCAGCAGCGACCGCCAGCTGTATGCGGGCCAGTCCATCGGACTCAGCATCCTCAGCCGATAAGAGGCGTATCCCATGAGCAGGAAAAGTATCGACGCGCGGCAGTCCCGTGTCTATCACCCCGACGGCAAGGAACTTCAAAGACTAAGCCGGCTGCATTCGACCCTCACCCGTATCGCCGTGGACAAGAAACAGGGGAACATCTCACCCGACAAGGCGATAGACAAGGCGACCGCCGCGACGGCGAAGCTCATGACCGCGGAACAGTTGAAGAAAATCAACAACGCGTTGCCGGTGACTCGAATCTGGACGCTGTGCAACAACGGGTGGATCCGCGAGGCGGCGGACTCCATGCTGGTGACGTTCCCCGGACTGAAGAAGAAGTGGCAGTCAAGCTGACTTCCATCCTTGTGTTTTTTCCGGTTGAGAATCGTGGTGGTGGCTCTTGCGTAAAACTGACAAACAATCCGGAGATCAGAACTCTTGGCGTGTCAGCGATGTCGCGTTTTCCGATCCGGCGTGCCGCATCTACATCACGATGGCGCGTTGGTCTCATGATCGTCTGGATCCCAAGACGGTATCGGCTCGAATCCATTATCAGCTGAAGTACATGCAGGAGGATACCTCCGAAAGGTGTTGATCATTGTTCCGTTTTGTGTAAGCAACGAAGCTTCGTGCGATACTGGATATGTTGGCATGTCTTTCGCAATTCACGGTTAAAATCAACATATAAACATAAAAACCGTTGAATTCAGAAAAAAGGGAAACGACATGAAGAACGAATTACTCGAACTGACGTTGGAACCCATCAGCGACATCGACAGTCCGGAATCTTTCAGCACACTATACGTGACGGCGGAAGCCTACCCCTTTTTCCTGCCAATGAGGAACCAGCCAGGGGTGGAACATAAACTGTCAGGCAGAGTGCCACGCGTCCTCAGCCTTCTTTTCACCACCGCCGTGAACATAAAGACCAAGGACTACGACCCCAAGACCAGAACCCTCACCATAGGCCGCGACTTCAGACAAGCGGCCAACCGTGCGAAACTGCTAACCGGCGGATCCGGATACGAAGACCTTATCAGAACCATCCTCGAATACCGTGACCTGACCTTCACCAACAAATACGGCAAAGAGATTCATCCAATCAAAAGTACGACCATCAAAACCGGTGAAAGATGGAGCAACAAGACCATCGTGTTCACCGCCGAATACGAGAAGATGATGAAGAGGAATCCGAAGACGCTGCCGCTATCAGCTCTTCCGAAACTCCGTGGAAGATCAGTCGCCGCCGAGATTCTGGTGCTGGCCGCCCTCTACACACCGGAAGAACAACGACTGGCCATCAGCCGTGACGATCTACCTGTCATCCTCCAATCAACCGGAACGACAAGCCAATCGCCTGCGAAACTCATAGACACTTTGGAAGTGCTCAACTTCAGCCAGGAATCATGGAACTTCTCGCTGACGGAGAACTACATAGTCATTTGTCCGTTTAGGACCGACGTCGAAGTGATAGGAACGATGCAACTGGTTCGGCAGCTTGACTGAGCGAAACAAATACGAATGAGGGGATGGCTAAAAAACCATCCCCTCGTTCGTATGCAAGAGGCAACCCCGATCAGATTTTCAGCTTCTCGACGATGCCCAAGTCAACACCGTCGCCCCAATGTTCGGCGATGGCGGTCACATCCTTCATCGCGTCGCCGGTAGCCCGACCGAAACCGCGCTCAGGTTCAGCGGCGTTCAGCACGGCGAACAGCGTCTTGGACAACGACTTGTCCTCCATGAACGCGAAAGCGAGACGCATCTTCAAGTCGGACGGTTGGGCATTGTCAAGCTCGTTGGTGAACTTGGCGAACTTCTCGATCTTCTTGCGGTTCTTCGTTTCGGTCAGCAACGCCAGCAGCGTGGCCGCATCCGACTTGTTGGTTTCGCACAGGGTCTTTGCGACGCTTGCGGTACGCGAATCGGAGAGCATGTCAAGCATCTCCTTGATTTTCTCGTAAGCGCTGGCATCGAGGTGGGGGAAATCGCTCGTCTTGCGCGATGGCTTCCGGCGCGCGGTCTTGGCTGCCTTGGTGTTCTCCTCGGCGACCGGTTCCGTGACATCATTGGCAGCCGCAGGAACCGTTTCCGGTTCAACGCTCCGGTTCGCGTCCGGTGCCGGCTCAGTCCGATCGACGGTGTTGTTGTCGAAATTGTTGTTCCATGGGAAATCTGGCATTTTCACTCCTCCGTTATTTGTGAAAAAAAATCGGTGTATACCGAACTGACAATCAAGACTCTAGCCGAAGTTTTCCGGAATCATCAGGAAAAGTCTGAACTTTTCGCGCCGCCCGCGCCCCGATGGCAATGGCTTCCAGTGGAACAGGAAAAACCAGCAGAAAAAAACACAAGAAGCCCACAGAAGAAAAAAGGAAAGAAAGAGCCAAAGAAACATGAATATTAAAAAAACAGAAGAGCAAAGAATCACACAACGAAGTCAATCCCCAAAAAAAACAAGAAGTAAACAAAGAAAGAAAAAGCAACCGCCACACAGAAACCACCATCACTCACCAACCAACGACGAGCAATCAATAGTCACACAGCACCTAGCATCACAGCAGCAACGCGTCACCCTACGCAAATCTACCGAGAGCAAACCTCTAATAGCTACGCCAACAAAGAACAAGCCCCAACTAAGAGAAAGCAGAACCAAACAACAACAAAAGAACGAGTATGTTAATTGCGAAGAATAAAGCGTTAATACCGTAGGGTAGCGTAATATCAAGAAATGAACAGACGTAGAGATTGAAAAAAACAGAATGCAAAACAGACAAAACAAAAACAATCAATAAATCTAAATCAGTCGAATACGTCTAGAAACCGTGACTTTCCGAGCACAAACGCCGGAACAAGCAAAAAACAAGGCCGAAAAAGCGAGGAAAACGATGGCAAGTCTCATAATCGGACAAGGCGGACTGCTTGACGTGCTTCGAGACAGGGTGCCGATGAGACGTTGGCGGATACCCGCAAGCGAGGATTTCGCCGCCCAATCCGACTTCCTCAAACAGCATCCATTGAAGCCCGGCCAGCATGGAACCATCTTCACCAACATGCCCGGAAACTGGCTTCCGCTGGCAGACATGGGGTGGAAAATCTACTGGGCGGACACCGGTCAGATACCAGTCGGAACACAATCCTTCCCCTCATACCTGCTCAACCGGAGCGTCACCGATTTCATCAAGGAGTTCTGGGGCATAGAGGTCATCGACAAGAGACTGATCGGGGAAATCATGCTCGGCCGGACACGGCAGATGGCTCCAATGATCATCGTCACATCCAACACCGGCGGCGTTGGCAAGACCGTATCCTCCAGACGATTGTGCGAGAGGGCGGCGGAAATGAAACTGCATGCGCTGCTCATCGACGGAAACATGCGACAGTCCTCACAACGCTCGTTCTTCGACCCGGCGCATAACATGCGAGTACGTACGATAGCCGACTGGCAGCCGGGCATGCCTCCGCAACGTGGAGCCAATCCCGGACGCATGCTCAACGTCGGATACGACCTCTCATTCGCTCCGCCGGCAGGCATCACCGTCACATGGGAACACTACCGGAAATACATCGAGGAAGCCCGAAAGAAATGGGACTTCGTGGTGCTCGACCTCGACCGAATCAGCGCCGACGATCTGTCCGACCGAGACACCGCGGCCGGGGGGATGGTCGTGCCATACGTGCTGGCCGGAGACACATGCCTGGTCATCGTCAAAGCCGGGAGACAAACACAAGGGGATGCCTTGAACCTGCTCAGCGCATTCCCGAGATACGGTCTCCCGCGCGAATGCATCGGCATCAAGGACACGGTTCCGGAAGGATTGCAGAACTATCAGACGCTCGACTATACGCGCTACGGATTGTTCCTGGGAACCGAATACCAGAGTACGCAAACCAGCAATCGGATAGCCGCAGGCGAATCCAACTGGTCTGATCCGAAACTTGATTTCGTGCGAGAAAAAATTCTCGAATGGGTGCTGCCCAATCATGGTTTCACCCCGGCGAAGTATGCGCCGAAACCGAAGAAGAAAGGATGGTTCCGCTGATGTTAGACCTTTCCATCGCACCCAATCCTGACGATTCGGAACTCTGGAAGATGGGCAGTGACGCCGACTGGATTCGTGGCAGCATCGTCGCCACAGACGAACATCCGGGAGTGCTGGCGCAACGACACCAGTGGCTTGTCGCCAACCGTCTGTTTGCGGAAAGCATGATACGGGCGAACGGTGAACTCGTCACCAGCATCATCGGCGCACTGCTCTCATGGAGGGTCTGCACCATCGACCAGCTGCGCGCCGGACTATCCGTGAAAGGCGCTCCGGAATTCCATCGTGACGAACCGAACCTGTACGGCGCGCTCTGCCGGTTGGGTGCCATCGACATCGGATTCAGCCCATACGAAAGATTCTCCGGTATGGAAGTCAATCAAGCGTGGGTGTCGTTAAGCTCCGACAAGAAACTCATCCGCAAAACATTGGCGCTCTACAATTCGGCAACATGGTTGAGGCGAATGCTCGCCGACAAACAACTCATCGGAATGCGACGCCACGTGCGGCACAACACGTACGCGGCGCACGTCGGACTCAGCCTCGCGGAGAACAAGAACATTAGAATCATCGGCGGCGACGGTTGGGGAGCGTTCCGACTCATCGACCCACAGGCAGTGGGAGAGGCGGGACTGCCGCACAACTGTTCCACCGATCTCGTCGCATTGACTTCCGACAGCGTGCTCACAGGAATCGAAGTGCAGGTGCACACGAACAACATGAGCCAGAAAATCTCCAACTGGTCGAAACTCCTCGCATACTCTCCAATGAGCAGACGCGGACTCATGTGCATATGGCTGCTCATCAAGGACACCAGCCAAGGACGATACCCCGCGTTGACCAACATCATCGAAACCGCAAGCCATGCTAGCGAAATGCTCGTCGGAAACCCGACCGTCGCCTCACGAATGGGATTCGCCTTATGGGAGGAATGGTTCACGCCAGACGGAAAACCAACCGAACAACTCGGAGCATACACGGACATGCTCGGCAACAAGCAGAACATGTTCGCACCGTATTGGAAACAGTTCACCCCAAGCACGCGCCCAATTTCCGCAATCCGCGACTGGGGTTGGAGCGTCATGACCGAAGCGATCAAACGCAATTGGGGTTGGGATGTCAACGCATGGGAGAAACCGGAAGCGTATCGCGGCGGCTTCTATGGATACATCGGAGGTGACAGCAGTGAGCTTGCCTGACAACTTCGCATCCAACCAGCAGCGTTTGGAGGAGGCGAAACGCGAACGGTACCGGGTGCTGCAGAAAGTGCAGGATCTTTGCACGACCGGTCAGCGTTCGCTTGTCATACCGTTCCTCATGGTCAACATGCAACACAATCCAGCTTTGAAAAAAATCAGACTATGGCAGTTGGACGCGATCATGTTCAACCAGTCCAAATACATCGCGTTGAAAACAATCCGTCACATGCGCGAGACCATCGGCGACCAAAGCACCGTCAAGGACGGGTACGCGGACCTTGGCTGGGCTTTGGAAAACAAGAACGCGACCGTACGCATGACCACATGGCTCTACCAGTTATTGGAACGGGAAAAAATCACGACGTTCGAACTTCCGGAAGGGTTCCCGTTGACGATGCTCTACGAGACAGGAGATGAGAATTGAAACAGAACGAAGTCCCACAATGGTATGAGGTGACACGAAGCATCCAACAATTGGATGCCGACCAGCTACGTTCCATAGCCGATGATGTTCCCGGCAATCTCGATGACTGCACCCTGCTGCTGGTCAAAAGAGGAAACGAGCCGGTGAAGGAATACATCTATGGCATGGGTGACGGAATCGGCAAGGCCGGCGAACTCGCAGGATTCGCCATCAGTCCTCTTCCCGACAATGAGGATCCGGAACTGCCGGACATGATTCGCAGATCATCGCACGCACTGGTTCCATGGCGAGCGCGCCTGAACTCGAAAGCGACGATGGAGAAGATGCGTACCGATGCAAGCGGCATACGCAAAAGCGTCGAAGCTTCCATGCCGCCGGATAGTTATGTGAGTGTCACGCTCCGCAAACAGGGGTACTTCGAACAGATGCGCATCCGTGACTGGGTGGCCGACGAGCATTCCACCGTCGAGGATGGCAACGAACTTGTCGCGGCGCACACATTGTGCGCGAGAGTCACCGTTGGATGCGCGGACTCCCGGCAGAACAATCTGTTCGCGCAACGGGTTGGGCAAGCCGTGTTCCCGTTGCTGTCGAACATGAGCAGTCATCCGAGCCATCCGAGGCTCGGAGGATTCCTGGCTGCAATCGCGGTCACGCTCCTGACCGTGCTGCTCAGTATCGTCACTCCGATACGTATGCAGACATACTTCTGGCTTGCGGGCTTCAGCCTGGTGATGCTGTTCGTCCCATGGCTGTTGAGTGGACTGCTTTCCGGAAATGCGAAGGCATTGCTCGCCGACGATCGAAGCACTCGAATGTACTTCCGTGTTCCACCGCACTACAAGTTCGCATGTTTGGGTTTGTTCGTCTACTTCAGTCTGATGCTGCTGCCGGTACCGGTGTGGGCGTGGATTGTCCCACTTGTCATTTCCGTGGGTATGGGATTGCGGTGGTGGCAGAACACGTTGTGGGATGACATTCTGCAATGTCCGCGCCGCTATTGGTGGCTCCGTCGCAAACGCAAGGCGAACGTCAGTGACACGGAAACCAAGCTCGGTGTGAAAGACAAGCGGGTGTTCGCCACCGGATACGGTCCGCAGCGCACCACGCTCATATTCAGTCCGATGACCACGACCGCCCTGTTCGTGCCGATACAGAAGTCCACGGCGGTCAAGCAGGAACTGCATGCCGTGCCGGAACCGTTGTCCCATGGGGGAGTGTTCCTTGGCGTGGATGACAGCGGACGCTCCGGATACTTGGATCCGACCCAACTGTTCGGAGGCATCGCCATCAGCGGCGAAGCCGGTTCGGGCAAGACCGTACTCACCCATGGCATCAGCCAATGGGCCATCAAACACAGGGCGGACACCAGTCCCAAGGTATGGGGGACCGATTCACGGCTCATTCATTTCTGGATGAAGGATGATACCGGAGTGGAACTGCTCGACGCCTATAAAAAGGATCAAGGCATAACCGACAAGTCCCGAGTCATTTATCTCACCGACCCGTCAAGCGTCGGACTTGACATGCTCGGCATGCACGAGAACAGGAACGCGAAAGAGACCGCGGAGAGCGTCGCGAAAACCATGCGATACTCGTTCAACCCCGGTGACATACAGAACGATTCGCAGAACATCATCACGCAGGCAATGACCATCGGAGTCGCCGCCAGCAGATACGACCAGCAGCGTCCCGGCGACATTCTCCGCCGCTGCCATCAGTTGGAAAAACAGTATCCGGGAGCCGAACAACTGCAACAGCAAGGATCTCCCATCGGCTGGGCCGTGGTGGCACTCTGCGGCTCCGACGGACAAGCCGGTTCCGCCAGGGCATTGGGACAAGTATGCCGCGCATTGGCTTTGGAATTGAAGGATGACAATCCGTTGCGGATGGATCTCGTCTACGCATCACGTGCGGCGGAACAGCTCTACGGGCGTCCCGACCAGAAAGGACAGGCGGCAAGAAGCGATCGTGAAATACTGCAGCGCACCAACGCCTCGGTCAACAAGGTCAACCAGTTCCTCGCCATCGACCACATGTTCACCCCGCGACGCAGCACCGTCACATGGGAATGGATACTCGACCATCCCGGCGACTACCACATTGTGCTCGCACCACACAACGGGCACGCTTTGCCGGAACTCATGGACAAGATTCTAGGATCGTGGATTCTCTACCGGTTCTGGAACACGGTATTCGCCCACTGCAAGGACTGGGCGGTCGCCGGCAAGCACACCATGCTTGTCTGCGACGAGCTCAGCCTCCTATCCAACGGTTCCGACGATGTGCTGCAGAACCTGCGAGAACAGGGACGAAGCTTCGGACTTATCCTCGTGTTCGCCACCCAATATCCGACGCAATTGTCCGACGTGCTCTTGGACTCGTTCCTCGGATACACGACGTTCATCTCCTACAACACCGCAATCCCACGTATCGCGTCGCTCACCGCCGCCCGCCTGACCGACAACGAGGGAATGGACGGCTGGACTTCTGGGGCGGTCGCCAATCTGCCGAAATACCATGCCGCAGTACGCACCCGAGACGCGGAGCAGATCCAACCGGCGTTCATCGTCAAGGTCAAGGACTTCGACGTAAAATACCGTCGTATCTTGGAATAGGCGCTTCCAAATTCGGTAAACACAGAAAAAAATTCAAAATCAACATGTTGCGCTGGTAAAATCAAAAACCGCAGGAGGGTTCCTTCAGACATACACCGAAGGGAATCCAATTATGGGTGACACCATTACCATCGCCGCTTCCAGCAACCTTGTCGGAAGCTATCACGCACTGTTCGACGGCATCCTCAACTCGACCGCCGGACAGGTCATCACCAAGGTGGGAGCCGCGGCGGCGGTTATTCTCGCTTTGGGGCTCATCGCAGGAGGCATCTGCAAGGCATTGGGACGCAGCAACAAGCTCGTCACCACGTTCTGCCCGAACCCAGGCCGCATCATCGTCGTGCTTGTCGTCACATTCATCCTCGCAGGTCCGACCATCACCGTTCCGGCGTTGCTGACCTGCATCGACTGGTTCGTCAACGCCGCAGGAAACCAAGGCAAGGACTACCTCGGCATCTGATCGGACGCCGTATAAAAAAAGGGGAGTGAGCCGCGATGAGCGAACGGAAACAGTTGCATCCTCGGGAAACCATGGATGACATCACCGAAGTCAGCAGCACGGTCGAGATTGAACGCAAGAACACGTACATGATCACCAAGAACACGGAAGCACGTTCCAGGACCGTGTTCAGCACCATCATCGGCGGTGTCATCGGTCTCGGACTCTGCCTCCTGTTCGCCCCTCTCATCGGCATCACTTTCAGCGTGGTGTTCGTTCTCATCGGCCTGGTGGCCGTACCGTTCCTCATGGTCGGCACCATCAAGGACCGCACCCAACAGGTCCGATGGAAACGATTGCTCCGCCAAATCCAAAGCAAGAACATCGCCGGACAGGTGTTCTACCCGAACTCGAACCATCCGGAAGACCTCACCAGCTTGAAAGAGATGTGGATACTGTGAGCACGACGACAGCCATTCCGAAACCAAGCATGCCGGTGCGTGTGGCTGCACGGCGCAACATGATCGCCATCGTCGCCATACTGTTGGTGATGATCGTCGCCGTACTGCCGTCGCAGGCTTTCGCGAATGCCTGGACAGACGGCGGCTCATCAGCCCCGGTATGCGCCACCTCTTCGGGCACGCAGATCGACTACACCACATGCCTGCCCTCGGGACGGTGGGCTAAAAGCGTCGGCAGCATCACCAGCCGAATCGAACCGTCCGACGGCATCATCGGGTTCATCACGAACGTTCCCGCCCTGATGGGTCACACCACGAGGCAGATGCTGCCGAACATGCTCATGCTCGTCACCCAGGTCTGCTGGAGTTCCGCTCTTGCGCTCAGCCAGTTCGCGGCAAGCTTCAGCCCGATGCAGGCCGCCGGAGCCCAGATAGACCATGCCGCGGCCCAGCTGATCAACGACACCATGGATGGGGCGATACCGGCGGCCATCATGGTCGTCGCGATAGTCGCATGGCTTCTCGCCGCCGGCTTCGAGGTGGGGTCAACCAAGGAGGCCAGCAAACGACTGCTCGCTTCCGTGCTCTGTCTGGCGGCCCTCATCACCATGGGTGCGGGAGCGTCGAAAACGGCGGAGAACGCCACAACACCCGCGACCGGCAGCCCATGGTGGGTGGTGAACACGATCAACGGCGCCGTCAACAAGCTCACCGTCGGATTGAACCTCGACGGGTTGAACGATGGCGATTCGAACATGATGGCATACAACAACACGGCCACCGGCCAGGCCGCGAACTGTCAGGACTACCTGTATGCCATGCACAAACAGTATGATGAGGCGACCTCCAGCAGGGCGGAGGAAACGTCGGCGGTCACGAAAGCGGTCAACCGTCTTTGGGAGGAAACCGCACTCCGTTCATGGGTGACCATGCAATGGGGCAACCCGGCGCAAAGCGGAACCACTCCGGCCGGTGTCGCGAAGAACGCTCAACAGGCCTACTGCCACGTGATGGACATGTCCACCAACACCGATCCGGCCGTGCAACAGCAGCTGACCAACGCGGCTACCGGCTTGCATATCAGTTCGGATACCGCCAGATGGCTGTTCAGCGACCAGGGTTGGATCGACCCGCAATCCAGTTACGTGAACACCGATGAGAAAACACAGAACGACAGGGACAAGTATGTGCGCCTGACCCGTGCGGGAGTGTTCTGGGAAACCTGCACCACCCAAAACGGGAGAGTGGCAACACGTGACGGCTGGACTGAAATCATCAAGAACATGGGTGATGACGGTACCGGAAAAATCAAGAACGGTTCGACCACCGTCCGCGTAGGCAAAGACGATATAGGCGATGTCGCCAACGATAATTTCTACGTGGCCGGCGCATCCGGTAGCCACGGTGACGACCCGAAAGAAAACGTGTTGAACCTCTGCCGAGTGGCATTCGGCACCGGAACCGCGAAAAACGGGTTCAAAGCCTTCAACCACGGCAGCGAAAACGATTGGCGTAACGGGGACAGTGTCGCGAACACGAACATCGCCGACGCGGCGAACCTTGGATGGCGTTTCGACATTCCGAACCTTGGCGCCTCCTGGAATGAGGCGAATGTTTCGGGAGCCCAAAACCCGGAGACCTTGGCAGGCTCCGCGAAAGTAACACTCGACTACCTGTACGGCAACGCCGACCCCGACCTATTGGGTGCGTTCGGCTCGGTGGTCGGAGGCCTCTGCAACATGGTCGTATGGGGATTGTTTAGCCTCATACTGATTCTCACCAAACTGACACTCGTCATGATGGGCTTGTTCCTCATCGTCGCGTTCCTCGTCCGCGCGTTCCCGATAGGGGAGAAGCCGAAGAGCGTGCTGAAGAACTGGGTCAAATACACGTGCAACCTGAGCATGACCGGCGTCCTATATTCGGCAATGGGAACGATAGCCACGTTCATCTGCTCGCTGACGCTGCGATTCTGCAGTGGACTCAGCAGCAGTTTCGTCTACAGTGCGATCAACGGAATCGGCCCGGTGCTCGCACTGCTTGTCATTGCCATGTTCTTCTCACAGGTGCTGAAGATCAGCAACCCGTTCAGCATCAAGGCGATGATGGGCATCGCAGCCGGTGGCCTCATATCGGAAGGCATCCTGACCGGATTCCGCCAGACCGGCGGCCTGCGCAACACGCTCGCCATGGGACGATTCCCGAACGGACGCGGACGCCACGGCTCTCCGATGTCCAGTCGCAACGCCGGAGGCCACTCCGGTTCATATGGTCCGACCGAAGGCGAAACCAAGCTGGACTCCATGACCCAATCGGAACGCAAGGAACTGGATCTCGATAATGGCGGAGAGAACCTGTACGGCCGTAGTGTCAAGGACTTCGACGCGATCCACCAGCGCGGGGAAGGCTCATTGAGTGACAAGTTGGGTCGTATGGGTGAGAACACAGTAAGAGGCTCACTCGCCGGCACCACCGCACGATTCGGCAACAGAGTGGACAACGCTCACGCCTTCCTCAACGGCGGACTTACCCACGAGGAACGGTTGAACAAGTATATGCAAAGCCATCCGGGCATGGACTTGACCGAAGCGGAACGACATGTGAGCCGTCGTGATCTCCTCTCCGGTGCGGGACATGCGCTCGGAGCCGGAGCCATGCTCGCCGGAGCCGGAGCCAGAGCCGCTGTCGGAGCGCTACGTTCACGCCCGTTGCGCGACGTTGCAAAACGTACCGCTAAAGTCGCGGCAACCGGTTTGGTCGCCGCCGCGGCATGGGCTAACCCCATCACGGCGCCTGCGGCTCTCGCGTTGGGTGCGAAGCTTGCAACAGACCGTGACGCTTTGCATGGGGCTGCCCTTGGTCTTGGACTGGCCGGACGTGGTTTGAAGACGGCGACCCATACGGTGTCCGATTTCGCTTTTGAAAAGCTGGATGATGCCTCTCACATGGTGGGGGACTCCCACGAACAGATGGAATACCGTAACCGGTTCGCCCAGCAAGGCGGAACCGAATACGAATGGGTTCCCGCCGACACCACTCCGATACCGAACGCTGATGGCAACAATTTGCCGAATACCCGGAAAATGCCTCCCGTCAACGTGGAACCTGAGTTCACGCTGCCGGATAACGCATTCGTGCTCAACCAGGACAATCCGTTCAACATGCAGCAGACCCTTGATGAGATGCACGACGAAGACGGAAACCTCACGCCGGAAGGACAAAAAGCGTATGCCATCACCGAATATGGGATGCTGAACGCCTACAAGAACCAGGAGCACATGACCCAGGAGGAAGCCGAAGCCGCATTGGAAGGCGACCGGATCACCGGCAAGGTCAGCGAGGGAGCGGCGCACTATTATATCGACAACATAAAACCAAAACTTCCTAACCAACAGCAGACACCAGTGGCAGCCAAGCCTCAAACGCCGACTGCTCAACCGTTCAATGCAAGTCAGCCGGAAACGACAGCCAACCAGCCTCATCGTTACACGCAAAAGGAGTTGGATGCCATGAGTCCGGAAGAACGTCATGTCCTCTCGCAGTCGGCTACCCGGAATCGTGAACAGTATTACGGCAACATGGCGGCTGGCGCAGGTGAGGCGGCTCGAGCACAGGGCCAGCAGCAGGCCTACCAGACGCTTGGCACTACGGAAAGAGAAGCAGCTGCGTTAAAGGCGCTGAATGATGCAGCTAGTGGACAGAAGCCAGGGGGGCAGACGCATCCGAACGGACAGGGGAGCAACTGATGGAATCAGGTGCGGATTGGATTCCGTCTCAGGCGGAATGGGAGGCCATCGGTTCCGCCATGACGGAGTATCCGGATTTGTTCGACGAACTCGGTTTCGATATGCGAGGGATTCCAGACGCCGACCCGCAGATGGTTTCCCAGGAAATCCAGTCGATGTCCGTCTACGATCCCGCGGCATACCGGGTACTGCAGCAGGCGGCCGAAATCAACGGAGGAAGCCTTGACCCGCAAACCTGGGCCGACACCTTGGATCAGATAGCCGACGAACAAGCCAAGAAGTAGAAGGAGAACAGCAATGAGCGCCGACACCGCAGCCCAGACCGCAGGACAGGGAGCCTCCGACTTCCTGACGGTTCTGTTCGCCTGGATTTTCACGCCGGTCGGAGCGATACTCACCCTGTTGCTGATCTGCATCGGGGGAGTGAGCGTCGCCATGCGGATCATGGGTCGTGCCGTGCGCGGTCTCACCATTGCGGCTACCATCTGCGCGGTTTTGTTTTTCATATGGATCATCAGCGGCGTATTGGAGGCCATGGGCATTCCCGTGAGGGAGTGGATGCAGAGCATCGCCGCACAATTGCCGGAGATCGGTTCTTGGTTCAAGGCGTTTATGGAGCGGCTGTTGTTCACAGCATCCTAGGATTTTTCTGCGAACGGTCGTTTGTTCTCAGCCGCATGTTTTCTCATTTAGTTGCTTCTGTGAATTCACACGTGTCTGCACCCTCACCCAAACAACTAGCTGATACACTGAATGCAGTCACATATCGTGGCGGGGACCTGATACCTCCCCAACCACGAAACAAAGAGGAGAACACATGCCGCAGAACACGATTCTCGTGGCGGTCGCATGCATCAAAGGCGGCGTCGGGAAAACCACGACCGCCATGTCCATCGCCGCATGCCTGGCCCGCCGAGGAGAGAAAGTAACCGTACTCGATGCGGACAACACCGGGGGAGCGACGCTCTGGGAAGAATACGTGCATGAGGAAGACGATCGCCGCCGAGTGGAAGACGAAGCCAACGGCGTAGCGCACAAGCCGTACAAGCTCAACTTCGACGTGGTGCAAACCAACGAAGCAGTTCTCGCACGACCCGACCGTATTCGCGAACGCTACCAAGGGTGGGTCATCATCGACACCCCGCCATCCGATGCGGGAACCGTGCAGACCGCATTGCAGTCAGCCGACGTGAGCATCATCCCATGCACCCCGTCAGTCAGCGATCTGAGCCATGCGGGCAAAACATACGCCGCCGCACGCAACGGCATCGTTCTCGTCACCATGGTCAAATCCAACACAAAGCTTTACAGGGCCGCCATCCAACAATTGGACGACCTGCATATCACCCGGTTCGAAAACGTCATCTACCAGCGGGAAGCCATCAAAAGCCTGTACGGGACGAACCAGTTCAAAACTGATTACGTTGATGTCACACAGGAACTCATCGAATACCTAGGCCAGATCAACTAAGGAAAGCAGGCAGCAAAATGGTAAAGAACGTCGTGAACAACGCATTCGGTCACGGATTGAATGACACAAGGGACATGGGGACGAAACGGCCCCTGCTTTCCGAGGAGACGGAGCCGGTCCGCACGGAACCCGAAACCCCCGCGCAAGGTTCGGGGAAACACGTGTACAGGAACGAAATCATGTTCGCGAAACGTTTCGGCAGCGCACTGACCGAAGACAACTACAAGGCGTTGAAACTCTTCGGCTTCAACGAGGAGTATTCGATACGCGCGATGCTGAACGCCGCAGTGGAACAATGCTTCGTGCGCGGCGAGATCGACCGTGACCTGTTGGACAAGTATCGGGAATGGGATAAGAACTACACGTTCCGCTGAAACGGAAGCTCCGACGAATTCCGGGCCTCGAGAAACAGGAAACCTATTAATCTGGAAGTATTCAAATACTTTCGGATTAATTAGGAGGACGCGTGGCCCGCAAACATGCAGTCGCGGAATCGCCGATGGACATCGACGAAGACCAGCGCAAGCACCAGGTCGAATTCGATGCCATGAAACAGGCCGCGAAAAACACCCGATGGTGGAAAGTGCTCATCACCGTTTTTCTTCTGGCCGGAATCATCGCCCCGATCATCAGCGTGCGCGCCATCAGCACACTGCAATCCATGGGCGATACCCTAAGCGCCAAATACAAGGAAATCAGCGGAGATAAGCCCGGCAAACAGGCGGCATTGACGGCCGTCAACAAATGGTTGGACGGGAATAAGGGCCCGTTCCGTGACGGCACATCCAATCTCATCTGGGATACGGCGGAAAAGGTCGGTTCCAGCGATGCGGATACCGGCAACGGCAAGGAGCACACCGACTATTGGGCGCACCAGTTCAGTTTCACGAACCTTGCGGACGGTTCCACCCGCGACGTGACCCAACTGGTGTCGTTGAAGAACGGGGTGGCCACCGCGATGGGTTCGCCAACCGTATTGCCGATGAAAGCGATAGGTTCCGGCAACTCCCAGTCATACAATCCGAGCGGGTATTCCCGAGTGGATCAGGCCGCCAGCTTCCAGAACGTGGTCAACGCCTGGGCCAAAGCCTATACAGGCAAGGACGCGAACGCTTTCACCGTGCTTGTGGGCGACCCGAACAGCGAACACGTGTATCAGCCCGCTTCAATCGGCGCGTTCAAAAGCGCCGCCGTCAACTGGCTCGTGGAATGCGACAAGAACGGCAAACCGATCGACAAGGACAAGTCGAGCGACACCCCGGAATACGGTGCGGCTTCCATTTCCATCACGTTCGAGCCTTATGCGAAAACGCAGGACGTGTCCGACAACGGCAGTGAAGCCCAAACCAACGATGGGTCTTCCTCTTCCATGAACATCACCGTCCTGGTCAAGAATCCGATGGCCGGCAGCGCGAAAATCATCGACTGGGGTGCCGATGGCTCCATTCAGACCCTTTCACCGTTTGCGAACGCCTTGGATAAGAGTTCTGTGACCACAAGCACCGGTGATGAGGAGGACAGTGCCAGCAGTGCGGACAGCCAATCATCAGCCGGTTCCGATAATGGTTCGAATACCACGGATACAGCCAATGGTGCCGATTCATCCGGTGCGGACGCTTCCGCCACGGACGGCTCCTCATCCGATTCGTCCACACCAAGCAATTAAAGGAAATCTACCTATCTGCGAGAGAGTGCTCCACCCTTTAGGTTGGTGGTGAATCGCGCTTGGTTTTTAGTTGGGGCGTCGTTGGTTTTGCACGTATCGTTTGATGGTTTCGAGGTTGGCTCCGCCTGTGGTTCCGCAATAGTAGGAACGGCTCCAGAGATGGCCTCCCCATAGGTAGTGTTTGAGGTGTCGCCCGTGGTCTCTCATGAGGATGCGGCTGGATACGCCTTTGAGGCTGTTGACCAGTCTGGTGAGCTGCACGGTTGCCGGGTATGTGACGAGTAGGTGGACGTGATCCTCTTCGCCGTTGAACTCGTCCAGGGTGCATCCGTAGTCATCGCATACTTTGCGCATAACGTTTTCGCAGTCTTCGAGTATGGGTTCGGTGAATGCTCCGCGACGGTATTTCGTGACGAACACCAAATGAGCATGGCAGTCCCAGACTGCATGTCTCCCTTGCCTTACCGGGTTGTTTTCTTTCATGACACCAAGTATAATTGATGGTGGTTACAGGAGGTGATTCCCATATGCCGATCAGCAAACGATCCCTGAAAGCCCGTAACAAGCGGATCAAGGCTTCACGGAAAACGACGCGCAATCGTCGCAAGACTCAGGTATGCCGCGTGTTCACATGCAAGGTCGACTACGGGAAACTCACCGAAAAGCAGAGGAATGCTCTGACCGAGCTGTTCCGTGACGCGAAGCGACTGTACAACGACTGCGTGCTCGCCGACAGCGTGTTCGACTACGCGATACCCAAGAGCGTGACCGTGCGCATGCCCGACGGCAGCTTCGAGAACCGTGACCTCAACCGTATCGGAGCCCAGTCGGCCCAAGGCGTCGTCCAGCAGGCCAAGGACAACATCCGAGGCCTGAAGGCATTGAAAGAGCATGGGCATAAGGTCGGAGCCTTGAAGCCGGTCAAGCATGTGGACTGCATACCGTTGAAGCAGGCGGGCCGCACCTACCGGTTGAACGGCAGCTACATCAAGGTCGAGAAGATCCCCGGAATGATGCATCTGACCGGAACCCGCCGATTGGAAAGCTGGGAGGTCGGTCCGGCAAAACTCCTGCGCAGGGCGACGGGATACTATATCGCGTTCTCCTGCTTCAAAGACAAGGCAGAGTATGAGAAGTCCCGACCCGCGAAACCGGCTCCCCTCATCCCCATCGGAGGGATCGACGCCGGATTGAAGGCGGACATCACCGAATCGGACGGAACCACGACCATCCGGCACTACCCAGATAGTGCCAAGGCCCGATACTGGGCCCGACGCATGAGTAAACGAGACAAGGCCGACAAGGGCTGGTGGAAAGCCAACCGGCAATACCGTATGGAAATGGACAGGCTGAAAGCACGCCGCAAGCATGCCGCCATAGCCGAACGCCAACGCCTTGAAGCCAAGTACGCGACCATCGTCATCCAGGACGAACAATACGCCCAATGGCGCAAACGCAAGGGCTGGTTTAAGGCCGGACGGATCCTGCAGGGCGGGATTCTCGGCCGCCTGTACGCCCTGCTCAAACCATTGCCGCAGGTCATCGTATTGGACAAATGGCAGCCGACCACCGCATGGTGCCGCAACTGCGGAAGACGAACACCAACCCCGTTGAAGAAGCGCACTTACACGTGCGCATACTGCGGAGTCAGGGAAGACCGAGACCAGCACGCCGCATTGAACATGATCGCATTGAAGGATATGCCCCTCACCCACGAGGAACTGCGTAGGCCGCGGGACATACCAATCGGCCCCTATGGTCTGACCGCCTGAGTTCGTCCCGCTAACCTCATCGCAAAACCTAACCAAACACACGACCATGCAAGACCATCGCCCGCGTGAACGCGGGTGCGGTAGAGTCCTCGGACACGGGGAACCAGCCTATGCGTAAGACCAACGGACACCACGGTGCCCAAGGCGGCAGGGCGCAGCCCGCGAAGCCACCACCTTCAGGTGGTGCGTAGTTCACTAAACTGGAATCGTCCACATAGATAAAAAAAGGAGCCATCATGGCGAAAAACGACAAACCAGAACTGCCTCCGTTCGCGGACTTCATCAACAGCAACGCGCCACTCATCGGAGCCATCATCGTCATTCTTTTCATAATCGCTGTCGCATGGAGCGCGATCAGCAGCCTCTTCTAAGGAGCGGGCCATGGCAGGAAGAAGAGGCAAAACCGGAATCACCATCGCCGGAGTGTTCGGCGGCGTGGCGATCATACTCATCACCATCATCGTCATCATCCAGACCGGAGCATGGGCGTTGGTGGCACCTCAATTCGGGTTGACTCCCATCACCAGTATCAGCCAACTGCTGCCAGGGGAGGATTCGATGCGGAAGGCGAACATCGGACTCGGGTTGAAGAAGCCGACTTTCACGACACCGGACAACAGCGGCGGTTCGACCGCGACGCCGGATACTTCGACGGGGGATAGCCTGACCACGAACGGTCTGACTCTTCCCGCCGCAGCCTCCAGCCCGTTGAGCATCAGCGACGCGATTACCGCTACGGAACAACTCGAAACAGCAGCCCCTCATCCCAAGGGATACAATCGCGCCGAAGAGTTCGGTGACTGGCAGAACAGTGACCAACTGTGCGGCTACGGCACCACGCGAGACCTCATCCTCAAACGAGACATGAGCAACGTGGTCATGAACTCCAATTGCAAAGTCCAATCCGGCACGTTGAACGACCCATACACGGGAACCGTCATCAATTTCCAGAAAAGCGTGGTCAGCAAAGGCAAGACCGTAAGCGGTGACAGCACCGCCGTGCAGATCGACCACGTGGTCGCGTTGAACGACGCTTGGGCTTCGGGACTATGGAAGACCGACCGGAAGAACGACTGTGTGAAGTACGCGAACGATCCGGACGTGCTGCTCGCCAGCCAGGGTGATGCGAACAATGCGAAAAGCGAGGGCATCAACCTGTATAACGCCGGTGTGCCGAAGAAATCATTGGGACGGTGGACGGCATCGACCCCATCCGTATGGCTGCCGTCGAACACCGGATACCAGTGCGACTACATGGCGAAGCGCGTATACATCAAGCAGAAGTACCAGCTGTCGATGAGCAGTTGGGAGAAGTCGGAGACGTTGGCTTTCCTGCAGCAATGCCAGGCATCAGGCCGCTAACTGGGAATTTTCTGGGTTTTCTGAATTTTCTGACGTTTTCCGATTTTTATCGGCTAGTTTGATTATCAGGATGCTCCGCACAAGTTTTCCGATTACGCGGGGTATCCTCCTCGGTGGTAATCCTGTTGGATTCTCCTAGTGCGGTCTTCCCTTGTGGACTCTTTGGGGTGGCCGCACTTTTCTTTGCCGTTTTCCCATTCTTTTGACGGAACATGTTATAGTGAATATGTCCACATAGTGATAATCGGAAAAAGGAACCCAACATTGACCGAAACCACACCGGTTGAAAACCTCGGCGACTTCATCAGCCGAGTGAAGCCAGAAACAGTCATCAACCTGTTCTTCAACACCGAAGACGGATTGAAAAGAATCCCGCCCGTCCTACTCGGCAATCCGACCGCCGAACAGCTGAAGAACAGCAGATACCTCAAATCCCAGATCATCTCGAGCCGCAAACACTACTGCACCGTTGACATCACCAGCGGCTGGAACGTATACATCGACAGCGTGTTCGACCCGAACTCATACGAACTGAAAGCCTGAACCCATGCAAACACTCTCCAAGCAGCGTCGCGAGGAACTGCGGACAATGTTCCTTTTTCTGATTCCGCTCATGCTGCTTTTCCTGTTCATGCTGATCGCGTGCATATGCATGATCGTTCTTTGTATCCGATTCAAGCGGTGGTATGAATTCCTCATAGCCATCATCGTTCTCGGACAAGCGTTTGTGAGCCTGGTACTTCTGAAAAGGGGTTTTGACATATACGTGGATACCCGCCGCTCGTACGAGGCTCGCGATCTGGTGAAAGCCAATCTTCTGGACCTGGTCGAGTGGATGGTTTCCGAACCGAGATTCGGGTCCAATGTTGAGGCTCGTGAAGCTCAGGATGAGGCCCGGCGTTGGCTGGAGGAGCATGCCGACAAGCTGGCGGAACCGTTCGAGAACATTCTGGATGAGTTGAATGCCCTATTGAACCTGATGGAGAAGATGGATTCGACCGGCGAATATTATGAGTGTTTTACCCGGTTCACCGATGAGATGCTTTCCCGTCCTTCCCGTTGCGGGAGGCTGGATGCCGAATACCGGTTGGAGATGTCCGGACTGGCTGGGGCTTGAAAACAGAATAAATATGTTATACTGAGAATGTCCACATAAACAATCGAAGAGGAAACCAAAACCATGACATACTCAGACACCCTGCTCACCGTCGAACACCAGACAATCGTCCACACCCAGCATGAACTCGAACAGGAACAGGAATACGAGCAGCAGCTGCAGGACGCGCGCAACGGACTGGGAGACCTTGCTCTTCTGCCAGAAGCCAACCCAAACAAGCTCGACAGCTACGTAAGCCTGCCCAAGCAAACCAAGTTCAACACCTGCTCCCACGGCCATCTCTACAAAGAAGGCATAAAAACGCGCATGACCTACCACGATGACGGCAGCGGGGACTGGGTGCTCTGCAGCGATGACCCTGACTACGAGCAATACATCATGGCCGGAAACCCGACACACGTTCCAGCAAACCCACTCAACGCCTGAACAGAAAGAACACGATCATGTCCAACAAATCCGCACAAGCGAAACGACAACTCCGCAACGAGGACGGCACGTTCGCCAACGAGAACAAGAATGCAGGACTGCCATCCAACGACATGATTCAACATGCGAAATCATTACTGGACTCGAAGTCCGAAGCGGAAGAGAACGTGTTGACGAGTCCGTTTCTCGCTATGAGCGAGCGAGTTGATTTATGTGAACGGTATCTTGCCGGAGAAGTCGAAGATACAGACGGGACTCTCGAATACCTGACCAACCAGGCCAAAACGATTGAAGAGCGTAACGATGGGTCTCAAGTGCTTACTGACACTTGGGATGATGCACGTGACGAGGATATCGAATGGGCAACCCGTCAATTCAATGAATTGCATCAAGATTACCCACTAGAACCCGAAGAGGTAATCAAAGCGAAGAGGGCATACCAGGATGGAACTCTTGCATCCTTGGATCTTACACACTGCCAAGTGATGGACGCAGCAGTCGGCCGGTCAATAGGCCCATTGCTACCGGATCCGACATATTCCTCCATCAAGGAATCTCTTTCTCGTGAAATGGATAAACCTGTTGCGATGTATGCAAATGTTGCCGATAGATTCTCTTATAGTGTTCAAAATAGTGTCGCACGCCCCGGTGAACCTTGCTGGCATACGCCGCAAGGCTATGTAAGCATGACTTCTTATCACGCGATCCTCGATGATGGGGGACCGGCATCAGATCGGTATTTCATCTACGTCAACGGAACCGACGAAGACCGCCGTGAACTTTCACAACATTGGGATGATCGTGACTGGCTTCGCGGACGAGCCGATGAATGTGAACCGGAAGCAACAGGTCGAGCGACAGATTTGTATGTGACCACTTATCCGGAACCGGAATACAGGGAGTAAGGGAAAATGGATTCACGTAAATCAGCTCAAGCAAAACGACAGCTTCGTACTACGACTGGCGAATTCGCTAACGAGAACAAGAATGCGGGACTTCCCTCCAACGACATGATTCAGCGTGCCTCCAAATTGTTAGCGAAAAGCTCGGCGACCGTTGATGAGCCGATCATCAAGCCCTCCGTGAAGTCGGAAGGCTACATGGGATCCACCGCCATCACCGGCGGCAAATACGATGCCAGTCGCACTCCGGCGGAAAACGTGAAACTCATGCGAGCGGACATCAAAGCGTTGCAGAAGAACGGTGAACTGCCGAAGGATTGGAAGATCGGCGTCCGTACGAACACGAGTTCCATGAATTGGAACGCGCGCTTCACCATCCAACTGCCGGAAGGCGAATCCTCCACCTATGTGCCGACCCACGCCGAATATCTGGCTGCGGACGAGGAAGACCGGATTATCGGTCCCGAGCATAAGGCAGGTCGAGGAATCATCGAAAACCATGGCGGAAGCATTTCCACTGAGGATTGGGATGAGACAGCGCGCCTCATCAACCAGAAAATCCGGAATGGCGAACAACTATCCACCGCGGAACAGGCCTGCGTCATCGAAACCCCGAAAGTCCGCAACGCGAAGAAACTCTGCCAACAGGTAGGCGAACAGTACACATATCAGAACAACAACGCCATGGTCGACTACTTCGACACGGACGGATACATCACCGTACGAGCAGTGACCGGAATCAGGAAACCGGAAAAACAATGAGTGAACCAGTCCGAAACTTCAACCAGTCAATCCACGTCAAAGGAGCCAAGGAGACTCATTACCCGGCTCCAGGCACGCTGATGCTATGGGGTGACAACTGGACACTGTTTGATTGGATTCGTCAGAACACCGACTACAACACGGATACCGAAACGGCGACCATTGATGCCGACGTGCTGGATCGGCTTCACGAATACGCATCTGGCATAGCCAATCAGAGGGGACGGCGTGACGCACGCCGTGGTGAGGCCGCCTGCATCGTAGAAGGTGCAGAAGCGGTGCAATCCTATCTGCGCCATCACCCCGATTTGACGTTGGAATTCGCGGTAATCCACTTGGAATCACATCCGTCCGTCTACATCAAGGAAGAAGTCTGACATTGGTTGAAAAAAATCAACTTGCAGCAGGAAGCGTTGAACGCTTTGACGGATGCGGCTCTCAGCAGCGAGAAGCCGGGGCAAGCGTTCATCAAAGGCTATTGCTCCCACGCCTACCATCAACCCAGTCAGGATGAGGAGCATGCCGCAGCCGTCATGATAGCGAGGCGCATACGCTCCATCTTCCATCTGGAGGAACCGGACGAAGATGATCTGGTCGGCCAATGCGCATGCATCTACCGGGATATTCAAACCAGCCTGCATGATGCCTACGACCGGTTCGAAGCCGAAGACGAGCGGCAACTCGTGGAAATCACCGGCTACATCGGCCGCAACTGCCATGAGCTGGAAGGATACGCCGTCATCTTCACCTGGAAAGGCGAAACCAAAGCCGGAACACTCCAATACAACGGTATGAGCGACCTCAGCATCCGCGGATTGGACTATGACACGGATTACGTGCTGGAAGGCTGGCCGGACGGTTTCGTTCATAGCGTCAACAAGAACATATACGACTTGCATGTGTTTGCCGGCAAAAAGGACAACAGATAAGCATGGAGACATATTGGAATCCAGCCACGAGGAAAAACGGACTGTCCGATAAGAACGGCCGTGGCGTATATGCGAGAGAACATAAGCCACTACTCGATAAAGAAATCGCCAAAGTCCGTCAAAAATACGGTAACAAACTGGCCAAGGTGACGTTCGACGAAACAGCACCAAGACAGTTGCGGAATCGTATCGTCACCGCACCGGTGCAGGTCATCGAACACGATACCGGCGCATGGTGGGAGCGGACGATTACCGCACGCATCACCGACGGCTCCATGATTCCCGTGATTCTCGACCACGTGTATTGGGATTGGCCGTCAGACAGTCCAGCCCACATCGGATTGAATGGCATCAAAACGATTCATCTCATCAACCAGCAGCAGGAGAAGGAAACAGAGTGAAATACTCACAACCGTTGACCGATGAGGAAGCCAAAACATTCTTCAAGGACGGGGTAGCGGAACAATACTCGCTTACCGCAAATCCGCAGTTGACCGGGCCGAACCGTTTGTTCGACGAATGGATTGCCGACCATGACCGGCAGCTGCTGGAACGGGTTAGGACCGAAGCCGTCGAGCGGATCGGTATGGAAATCAAACTCGAACATAAAACCGGCGTACATGCACGAACCGAACCGTCCCGCGCATACATTCAGGGCTGCAAGGCCGGCAAGGAACTTCTGCTGGAAGCGGTAACCGCAGCAGCCGAACACTGACACAACACCATAAGGGAGAGAAAAAATATGAAGCAGTATGCCGACTCATTGAAACAAATCGCGGCAAAGCACGAATGGAAGCAGGTTTCAGAAACCGAACACTCCATCACCTATTCGCCTGACGGCATGGACGGTTGGGCGTTCAGCGGCATGAACCTCGAATACGCGCAGCATCGCCTCGCGTTCTTCCGTAAAAACCGGTTGATCAGCGAAATCAAACTCTACGATCTGCAATTGGCCGAACAGATTATCGACGGATACATGGAAGGCAGTTTCGTGCCCACTGGTTTCGTTTCCTTGGATACGACCATGCTCCAATGGTGCGAACAAGTGGAAGCCTCCTATCAAGGACAATCCACCGATACGACGGAGAACGAGCATGGCGAACAATGACAGCATCGAACCGTTCACCATGCTCGGCGGAATCCTGTACTTGGACGAAACCACGCTATTGGACGGGTTGACCGCCACCGCTTGCCGGAAGATAGGGCAAATCCGCAGAAAGGCCGGCCCACTCCGAAACAGAAACCGGTACGCAAGACGAAAGACCCCAGTGTGGAGTCCGAAGCGGAATACCGGCGTTTCAGGGAACAGTTCCTGAAGGAAGTCAACGATCCGAAGAAGATACGTGAAGCCGACCGTCTCGCATTCCTCAGCGGTACGCAAATCATTCTCGAAAGCAACTAGCGGAAAACAGAAAGGGAAAAAACCATGAAGCATCCAGTAAGAACACCACTCCTCATCATCCTCGGACTCATTATGACGGCAATCATCGCCGTCGTTGCCTGTCTTGCAAAAGATCCTGACTAAAAAATGACCCGATATCACAGTCGAGCCGAACGGGCAGCCGACCTGCTCCGGTCGCGTCGTTCCACAGTGGAATCCGTTGCCAAGCAGACCGGTTTGCCAGTCGATATCGTCCGGCAGATCAATGCCCCCATCGCCAAGCGTCGTGCGGAACAGGATGCGGTGGATTTAGCGGAACGAAGTATGAGGCAAGCCGAGGCGAAGATACTCCGAGAACAGTATCCATGCCCACTCTGCACGACAGGACATGCGGAACCACATGACTGCACCACATTCCTCCCCATCGGATTCATACACGGCGGCGAACGCGACGGACAGATGGGCGGCTTCTGGTGCCACCCGTACTTCTGCTCCTGTTCGAACCAACGGTGCATCGCCTGCAACGTTTTCCCCAGCGAAAGCAGAGAGGAAGCCGTCGAACGGTTCTGCGCCGGAGACTTCGCCCACGAAGATGATTTCATCGAACTGGGAACCGGTAAACGTTACCACTATTCGCAATATGGTATCGAACAGCAAATCCTCCGATACCTAGCTCAGTGGAACGCCAGCCAGGTCAAACAGCTCGGATTCGACCCGAAACTAGTGGATACATTGGCCATGCAGCGGACGTTGGATCGTATGGGCGACAAATACGCTGGCGTGTTCGACACGACGCTACTATGCCCCAACTGCGGAATGAAAGGCGAATACCGGAAAGCCATCAGTCCGATCACGCACACGAAGACATGGTGGCGGGTTGGCTGTCCTTATTGCAAAACCAGAACCCGATACTCGTTCCCCAGCCAGAAAGAAGCCTCGGAAGCATTCGAGACAGGCAAGTTGGAGAAGAAGCCAGCAATACTACAGGAAGGAAAACGTTGAGCAATTTCTACAAGGCGGGCGCAGCCGCAATGACCTCGAACAAGGACGATTGGGAAACACCTCAAGCCTTGTTCGACCAGTTGAACGAGGAATTCCACTTCACCCTCGACGCGGCATCCAGCGACCAGAACGCAAAATGCGAGCACCATTACACTGCCTCAAACAGCGGCCTCGAACATTCGTGGGAGGGGGAGACCGTTTTCTGCAATCCTCCTTACGGGCGGAACATCGGCGACTGGATTCGCAAGGCCTCACGGGAGGCCAGCAAGCCGAACACGCTCGTAGTCCTACTGGTGCCCGCACGCACCGACACCCGCTGGTTCCAAAACCATATACTGCATCGCGCGGAAGTCCGATTCCTGCCCGGACGATTGAAGTACGAGGTGGACGGGCAGGCCGGTGAAGCGGCACCATTCCCCAGCATGATTGTCATCATGAGAACCGGAGAAAGACAATGATGTGTTTTCACAGGATTAGCCCATGTCCCAAATGCGGGGGCAAGGTCAAGGTGGAATGGGAGTCATATCAGCTTCTGTCCGCGCTGATTTTCAAGTGTAGGGGATGCAAGTACACGTGTCTTATCGGAATACGGGAAAGACCCAAAATGCCGTGGACGCCCACGAAGGATTCGATACTCGCCGCTTCCATCCGTCGTTGGAATGCGATGTGCAACGGGGACAAGCGTTATCGGTTGATCTACGAGAGTCTGGGAGGCAGACGATGAGTGTCCTGTATCACGGCGGCGTACCCGATCTGAATACGGGCGACATCATCGAGCCCGGTCACAGCCGGGACAATTTCGACGACTGCCCGATATGCCGCGCCCGACGCGAGCAGGGCGCGGACGCACCCATCGACGCGACACTGCACCCCGACCAGGTGTACTGCACCCCCGACCGTCTCTACGCGCACTTCCACGCGAGCATGTACGGGCGCGGGAACGTCTACCAGGTGCGACCGGCCAATTGCACGCTCACCCGCAGCGGCGAGGATTCCATCGAATCCTACCGGTGTGACCGGCTGGAGGTGGTCAGGGTGGTGGACGTGCACGTGACGCTGACATGGAAGGAACGCCGCAAACTCGCCCGCAAGTGGGCCAAGGCCGACAAGGAGCACGACGGCAAGGCGTTAGACCCGAATCCGGTGCCGCGCAACGCGACCCCTGAAATGCTAGCCCGCTGGCAGGAAAGGGAAATCGCACTCGCAGAAAGACAGATGGGAGGCGGACGATGAATGAACCGTTTGACGTGCAGAAGACCATTCACGACCGCATTGTGATGCACTCCAAGTATGGCGTGCAGGGTGCTTGGAATGACGGGTATATCGCGGGCTTGTCGGCCGCATTGTGGGCCGTGGTAACGGCTGACGGAGTGAACCGTACCGGCTGCAAGCATTTCGATCTGCACAATCCCGGACAAAAGGAGATGGACCTTGAGCATTGAGACGGAATCGTTCGACTTGACCTTTGGCAGCATCCACTATGCCGGCACGAGGCTCACTATCCCGATTGACGATGACGAATACATGGTTTATCGGGTAGAGATCGCCAATCATCGGCGTGGCTCTTCCAGCTTGGTGACGTTTCACCTCGACCGGGACGACTCCCGCCCGGAGCACAAGACCGTTGGCCAATCTGCAAGCGCTTATCTGAGCGTGGACGAGGCGAAACAAATCATGCAGGCACTGCAACAGGCAATCAAGGAGGCGGACGATGAGTGACAAGGCGATGCCGTTGGGCAGGAAGTTCAAGGTTCGGTTGACCATCACGCCGGAGGAAACCGGAACGCCCGTGGACATACTGGGATTCACGTTCACCAGCGGCCGGAACGGGCATACGGAACTGGACGCAATGTACAGCAACATTCCCAAACTGGTTGACGACGGGCTCGACTCACTGTCGATTCTTGTGATCTTCAAAACACTGGAGATGTGGGCCCAGAAGGGATATGAGCTGTGCCAGCCCATCGTTCAACGATTTTACGGAGGCAGACGATGAGCTATAAGGCGAAGATATTCACCCGCGAGGAGTTTCGAGAGGTCGTCGCAGCCGCCATCTACGACTACGAACAAGCGCCCGCGAAATGCCTCTACACGACCAAGGATGCGGCAGACCAACTCTACGGCCATTACGGCGAGGCAACCGAGGTGGAGGAATGAACGGAGTACAGCTTACCAACCATCTGACCGCGCAATTCAGGGCCTCAGCCCTGAGCCGGTACGAGGCCAGAATCACCGAGGACGGCGACTTCAGAGCCTACATATACGCCATGAGCCTCAAACGTCTCAAACGCAAGTGCGAGAGGTACGCGAAGCGTGAACGCAAGGCCATCGCATATGTCGCCACGCTCAAGGAGGAATCATGAGCGTAAGTAGTCTCAAAACGCGAAGAAGGAATTGAATTGAGCGGCTGGCGTGACAAGGCCGCGTGCCGTGACATGGACCCTGACCTGTTCTTCCCAACCACGTCCAGCGAGGAACGATTGGCGCTCAAGGCCTGCGCCCAATGTCCGGCGATATGCGAATGCGCACGGTACGCGGCGCAACACGACAGAATCAGCGGCTACCCATTGCAAGGCGTATGGGGTGGCGTGAACAGGAGCAGAAGAAGGAATCGAAATGAGTGACAAGGATATGGTCACGGTTTACGAACGACGTGACGGCAGCAAACCCGGATTATGGTCCGTGTACCGGTATTTGGGGTGGGACGTGTTTTTCTCGTTCTCCCTCGCGGTGGGCATCACGTCAAAGAATACGATGATGGCCATTGTTCAAGCGTTTTGTCTGCTGGTTTTTCTTGGACTCACCGTCTGGCAGTTGAACCATCTGACTTGGAGCATCACCGACTATCGGGTGCGTATCAGCTCTAATTTGGAGAAGGGGGCTCATGTTGAGCAAAGCGAAAAGTAAAGCATGGCAACTGCTCATTGAAGACTCGAACCGTCCGGCAGAGGAGATTCGCTTGGCTACCGGACTTCGGGTCGATGTGATCGAGCAGATTCGTAGTGACGTGTTGAAGCGTCTCAGGGACAACCCGGAGTTCTGATTATGAGACCGAGTTATCTGCCCGTCCAGTATGAGCATTGCCCGTACTGCGGAGGAATCTTGAACGTATTCGGGGACTGCGTGGACTGCCAGTTTCACGATGACCCGACTGAATGGTGGATGGACGAATGAGCCGACAGAAAGCCAAAGGCACACTGCTTGAATCCAAGGTGGTCAACTATTTGCGCGCCCGGTTGGGTGACAGCGAGCAGACGATACACCGTGAAGTGTTGCATGGGACGAAAGACCAGGGCGATATCACCGGTCTGCGTATCCACGGCCAGCCGGTCGTATTGGAGTGTAAAAACTACAGCACCTATACGGGGAGACTCAAGGAGTGGATGCAGGAGGGCCGTACCGAGGCGGGGAACGCTGACGCATCTTACTGGTTCGTCGTGTTCAAACAGAAGGGTCTCGGCTTGGACTCGCTGTCAAGCATGGACAACCAGCCCGTGCTCACCGACTTAAAGACCCTCGCATTGATAGCAGGACATGGAATCATCGAAGGAGACGAAGAATGAGCTACGACCTGTTCATAGTGGACAAGGATGTGCCGGAACCGGAATGGTTTGACGTATGCGAACGGGACGGCGAGCATGTGCGGACCGCTCATGGCCATTATTTCAACTACACGTATAATCTATCCGCGTTTTTCACCGATTACAAGGTCCATCCTAAGCATGACCTGGACGGGTTGACGGCCGGGGAGGCTTGCGCCGGCTGAGGAGCCGTCTCCGCAACGGTTGCCGTCGGCGTGGCCGTCTTCTGTGTAATACGTGGCACGTCCGGGGTCAGAGGGACGTTCTTGTGTTCGCGGATGGCACGCATCTTGACCGAGCTTCCGAACACCTCAAACACGTTCTGTGGAATGTTGTCGATCGACAGTAGGTCTACGGAGCGGATTTCGGCCACCAATTGTTCTGGCGTGACAACCCGTATGCCGCCGGGCCATGTGACTTCGCTTACGTCGGGTGTGCCGTTGTGTCCGGCCGGGGTCATGCAGACCAGCCATTCGCTTTGGATATGGTAGCTGGTCAGCGTGGACTGCCAGTTGGCTTTCTGCTTCGCCATGTTCCAGGTCAAGTGAATATACGGTTTGCCGTCCGCTCCCTTGATGAGGGCGCGCTGGCTGATGCTGAACCGGACCAGGGTCTTCACGTCCATGTTCACATACTTGGTATCGGAGCCGCCCTTGTAGTTCTTCGCGTCAACGAACCAGGCATGTACCTGATGCTGCGAGTCGATGCCGGCCAGCACGCAGTCGATATCCGCGTTGATGGGCTTGCGTTCCTCGTTCAACCCATAGAGCGACCAGAAGCTGATCACCTCCAGCTTCGAATAGGAGATGATCTTGGCAAGATTGCTTTCGCCACGCTGGCCGGACTGTACGGCGGTGTCGTCAAACGAGGAGGAGTCCAAGCCGGAGCCGGGGTCGCCGTACAGGTACCCGCATTCACGCTCATGCTCCAAATCGACGTTCCGGCTGGCTTCCAATAACGGGTCGGGGTCTCCGCTGTTGTCATGGTCTATGAGATACCATCCCTCGCATTCCGATTCGCCCTGCATGGCCGCGATCAGACCGTATTTTTTGCCAACCGCTTCCAAACTGCCTGAATATGATGGATTATTCGTTCGAGAAGAAGAGCTAGATGATTTAGAGGCTTTATGAAACTCATTAATCAGCCCCAGTGTCGCAACCCATAGCCCGCCGGCTATCAACGCAACTAATCCTCCCACGAATAATGTGCCCAGATTCGACATCATCGTGTTGATGCCACCCTGATGGAGTCCTTTTGGAAGATAGTTGATTCCGAACGACATGATTACGGCTAAGGGGACACCGACCGCAATCAACGTTATCCGATATTTCTTATTATTTTCAAGGAACGCCATCAGACCGGTGTACCCGACACTAATAACCAGCGCGATAATGCCGAGCGTGTTCAACGAAGAGAAGAACGGTTCCATTGTGACGGCCTTCCTGAGCTTTTCAAGGACGATACTTGTACTCCAGTATGCGACGATAATCCTCCAAAACGAAAACGGTGACATCTAGTTCGCATGCCATCTGGTAGATCTCGCCATCGTATTCACGTTCCGTACGCACATAATCGGCGGGGTTAATCAGGAACATTGCGGTTTCACGACGTACACGCCATTCCGCATGGGTTTTACCGTATTCGGCGTGGGAGTCGTCGGCGTGAAGCCAATGGAAGAGCTCGTGAACGAGGGAGCAGCGTTTCTGCACGTCGGTCATACGCTCGTCTAAGACGATGGTCTGCACCGCCTCACAGTAGATGCCCGAGGTCTTGTCATCCAAGGACGCTTCGATGACATGCACCTGCTGCCCGTCCACGGAGCCAAGCATCTGCTCATAGGTCATGTCACGAGACACTGGCATTTGGCGGTCGTAACTTGCGGCCGTCAACACGATTCCAAATCCTCCTATCGAATCGGTTCGAGAAGAGGATACTGTATCAAAACCGGTAAGAGCATTAAGCGCGGAGCTGACAGTCTTTACCACTAGCGGCCATCACCACCGTTCATCTCCTCACGCTTGTAGGGATCCTTGTGTGCTGCCAACGACATGTCGCCCCTGCGTAGCTTCTCCAGGACGATACGTTTACGGTCCTCATCGGTGAGTGGCTTCGACTTTGCCATATGCCGTCCTTGAGGAACGGTGTCTGAAACCGTGTCTTCGTAATCCGAGCTGGTGAGCGATGGCATGCCGTTTAATACCTGCACGACCTTGTCGCCGTCCATGATGGCAACGAACTGTCGGATGGTGACACTGTCGGGTTCGATTTGATCGGGGGATTCCCCTGTGATTTTTTGCGGGTCGGCAAGATCGACATATGAGGTCAGTTGCCCAAAAGTCATGTCCCATAGCTTGCACATAAGCTGCAGGTCTCCTATCCGCCATTCCTGCTCATCCTTGACGCGATCCCGTATATATCGTTCGCTGCGTCCGATTAGTTTCCCCAAGGCGCGATTGGATAGCTGGCGTATGCCCATCTGAGCCTTTACGCCGATGTTGATACGTCGGGCGAATTCACATACCTCAATCTTTGTGACCATATGTCAATTGTACAACGGTATGCGTTCAGAACTTCCTACTATTCGACACGCCAGCACGATTTGCGTGTTCCTCGTCGCATACGTTATAACAGTCAGTGCGACGAGGAACACGCATCATATGGAAAAGGAAAACGGAGAAAACGTGCCAAATGCAAGCGATAAAGCCTCAAAGACTGGACTCGTAATCCGCGACCGTATAAACGCAATAGCCGGGGTCAACAGGCACTCCAACTATAAGATCGCAGAAATCATCGGAAAGTCAGAACGATATGTCCGAGACAGAAAAGACGGGAAAAGCGACTGGAAGCTCGGCGACATCGAACTGTATGGCGAGGCCACCGGTTACACAATCAGCGAAATCACCGCGAAGGAATTCAACATCAAGCCGGCTGTAAACGAGCGATAACGTCAGAAGAAAAGAGAACCATGCGCATCAGGAGCATCAAGCCGGAGTTCTGGCGCAGTCGAGATATAGCAAAGCTCGATTGGGACACGAGACTGGTTTTCATCGGCCTATGGAGCTACGTGGACGATAACGGGGTAGGCAAGGACATCGACTACGACATCATCGGCGACCTGTTCGCGTCTGATCTCATAAAAGACCCTCGCGAGACTGTCGCGAGAGTGTCGCGAGCCCTCGCGAGTCTTTCTGAAGCTGGATTGATATATCGCTACGAGGTCGATAACACTCCTTATCTGGAGATTGCGACATGGTCAAGGCATCAGAGAATCGACAAACCAGGCAAGCCAAGGTATCCGTCTCACAAGATGTCAAACCCCAATGATTTCAACGGTTCCGACCTAGATTCGCGAGACTGTCGCGAGAGTGTCGCGAGACTCCCGCGAGATTTCCACGCCCGGAACAGGGGAACAGAGGAACAGGGGAACAGAGGAACAGAGGATATTTACTCCTCTCTATCCCCTCAAAATCCAGAATCGGCAAAAACGGAAAAATCGGCGGACGAGTCCGCCTCAGAGCTGGAAAAAGAGAACGATGTTTTCGATGCCGTGACCGTTGACAACGTGGTTGAGGATTCGACTCCGAATGAGGATAAGACTTCAACGGCTTCTTCGAAGAAAAGAAAAGTTCCGAAAAAAGAAAAGAAGCCCTCCCGCAAGACCGGCACCACGTTGACGCCGGATTGGAAGCCGTCGCCCGACATGCTCAGATGGGTGGCTCGCAATGGCATCAAGGTGATGCGCGAGACCGAACTGTTCGTCGCCTACTACACGCAGGAGCGCCCCGACTACCGGTGCAGCGACTGGAACGTGACCTACAAGCGTTGGGTCGAGAAAGACATTATCAGCATCCAGAACGGACGCGACCCCAACAACGTCGCGTTGAACCCGGAGAAGCTGCGCCCCGTCAGCAAGATGCAGGCGAACTACGAGGAGTACGAGCGGCGTATCAGGGAAGCGCACGCGCAGCGGCTCGAGCATGAAGCCAAGTACGGAAAACCAGAAATACCCTTGGAGGCTGAACTATGAGCAGAGACGAAGCACTGCTGGTGCTGACGCGCATCATGACGCACCACGGGTTCGCGCAGGTCAACGAGCTACAGGTCACGTGCTTCTGCGACGAGATCAAACCGTACGTGACGCTGCCCATGGCCATCGCCGCCGTCAACGAGTATTACGCGAACCCGCCGGAAAACGGACGGTGGATGATGGCCGGCGACGTGAACCGTATCGTCAGCCGACACCATCGTGCCGGACTGCCCACCGAAGCCGAAGTCACCAAACTGTTGGAAACAAACCGTATCGACGACCCGGACGCCGCATGGCAGTTCCGCCGGACCCTATTCAAGGCGTTGCGCAACGGACGCACCCCTCAACAGGCGATAGCCAAAGCGTTGGAATTGTCCGAGAAGCCCATGATCGCCGCACGCCCTCATACGGAAAACAAAGCCTTGCCGTCGAAACGGTCACCGCGACAACCTGATTCCGCCCGGCCGGCCTCATTGGCGGCAGCCGTTCATAGTCCCGAAGAGCTCTTCACCAACAACCGCAAATAGAAAAAACCGTTCCGCCATTGCGCGGAATCATGATTGGAGAAAAAATGGCCGATACCACCATTGAAAATCAGAACAGCATCCATACGGAACTGCCGGAGCCGCCGGCCGGCTTCGCATACGAGTCCATCGATGACAGCGAACTGGGGGAGGAGATTCCCCTGTCCGTGGCCGATGAGCCGTTGGGCGAAACCCAGAAGCGTGACCTGCTGGGATTGGTTCACGACAACACCGTGAACAGTGCCGAACTGGCTCGCATCATTCTCGACTCAAAGTATTTCGCTGATCCGCAGGTCAATGAATTGGTTCGCAAGACATTCAAGGATCTGGAATGCGCCGCGGATCATGCTGTGGATGCGTTGAAGCTTCTCGGGTGGGACGCTGATTCCGAAGAACGCTAGGCGTATTCCGAAATCACGGGTTGGCGGTGAGTGCCGTTCGAACCTGATGAAGCCGCTTGTCGAAACGAGCGGCTTCATCATTCAAAAAAAAATGTATTTTACGAAAAAACCGGCGTTAATTGCGAAATCATCGGCTACAGTGGGCTGTGTTTGAGAAAACCTCGAAAAGGAGAAAAACTCGATATGTCCACAAGCAAGCATGCCGGATTGCGCAAAGCCGGCACCGCCGCAACCGTAGCGGCGCTCACGTTCGGCATGGCAGGGGCCACCGCCGCCCCCCCCTTGGGGGGCCCGCCGGATTTCTT
>OBWH01000129.1_pt1 | contig 36242 bp, 45 predicted proteins | sample 1476391 | NCBI WGS metagenome assembly OBWH01 (sample SAMEA2580086, study PRJEB22360) | human gut metagenome | biome: human gut; feature: human-associated habitat; material: faeces | place: Denmark | collected 2008/2010
AAGGTCACAGAGCCTTTGCGGTTTTTCTTTTGTCGATTTTTGTTGGAAAGTGCCGCAGGATTGTTTCTGATGTGCGTTGCCGCTCCCCGCCTCTCCATCTGGATTTTAAGCATTTCAAAAATTCAGATGGGAGGTACTTACGGTGAAGTATGCACCAAGAAAAGTATATATCAAAGAAAGTGGCGGCTATGTGGAATTATCCTACACGGAGTTTTGTCGTTGCAGGGAATCCGACCAGACTTATATGGACAAGCTGTTTATCCCCGTTCAGGGCTGTCTGCTTGAAGTTGTGAGGGAGCAATACACAGACTTCTACCGAGATAAGGAACGGTGGCGTTATCTGCAAAAATTAGATACGAAGAACAGCCTGCTTTCTCTGGATGGATTTACGGACAGCGAGGGGAATCCTCTGGACTTTATCGCTGATGAAGCGGCGGACATTGCGGAAACCGTTGTCAATGCGGTCATGGTGGACAGGCTGAATGCCGCCCTGCCTTTGCTGTCGGATAGTGAACAGGAGTTGATACAGGCAATCTTTTTTGACGGACTTTCCGAGCGTGAAGTCGGGGCGAGGTTGGGCATAACCCAGAGCGTTGTAAACAAACGAAAAGCCAGAATCCTAATAAAACTAAGAAAGATGATAGAAAGTTAAAATTTAAGGCGTTCAGCCCCCTTGTTTTTTCCTTTGGGAAAATGAGGGGGCTTTTCTCTGCCCTCTCAATCAATTCTGATTGGAGGAAGAAAGAATGGCATACAACCACGGACGGGAGGACAGGAAATGGCGTATCTGGAAAGAAGCGGAGGAAAAGCTGCTGCGTGAGTGCGGCGTTGATGAAGCGACCATTGAGCAGATACGCATTGCAGACAGGGCAGACTTCAATTCCAACAGGCGGTTTTACCGATGGACGAATGACGTTGCGGAATATCTTGAGGACATGGCAGACAGGGAGCGGCAGACGGAAGTGGGTACGGTTGCGGAGTTACTGGATGAAATTGAAAGTGAAAACCTCTATCAAGTGTTAGTGGAAGTAGACGGACGTACCTTGAAAATTGTCCTGCTGAAAATGCAGGGGTATTCCACAAAAGAAATTGCCCCGCTCGTGCATTTGACGACTGGTGCCATCTATGCGAGGTTAGACCATCTGCGGAAGAAGCTGCGGAAAATTTTATAAGCGTCTAATACATCCCATTATCCTGCGGGCTACTGGGTGGGGAGCGGAATCTCCCCGCTTATTTTTGGCAGGAGGACAAAGGGATGGCATACAGGGTTAAGGCGTACACGCTTCGGGAGGAATCCACGGAAAGCGGCACAAGGTATTTTATCAGCTTTAAGGACGGGCAGGAGAAACACCACGAACTGGAAGTATCCGAGCGGTTATTCTTTGAATTTCGGCAGATGGAACGCAGGAACAGGAATCTTCTCCAATGGGACGAGCGGCACAGGGAGTTCAACGAGGTATGGGACGAAACCCTTTACAGGCGGGCGTTGCGTGTGCCTAAGAGCCTTGATGAAAGCATGGTTGAGGAAGAACGGAATGAAACGCTCTGTAAGGCGGTTGGGAGCCTGCCAGAGATACAAAGGCGGCGTTTCCTGCTCTATTACGAGTATGAGTTCAATTTTTATCAAATCGCCGCTATGGAGCATTGCACCGCTTCGGCAATACAGAAATCTGTTGCGATTGCAAAGGAGAAAGTAAAGGCGGAAATGAGGAAGTATCTCCAACCGTGACCGACACCGCCCGAAAAAGAAATTTGTTTTTTATTTGTGTGGGATTGGCGGCATTACATACTCTCACTTTTTTCGTGGGAGTAAATCTTTTTTAAGGAGGTCAACGCCTATGTGCAATGAAAACAAAGACACCGCCCGAAAGGAGGAAACCCATGCAGAAGTTACAGACAGTCAACGCCGAAACGCTCCTTTATGAGCCGCTTGAGAAGCCGTCCTTTGTGGTGGACAGCCTTATCCCGACAGGCTTGTCGCTGTTCTGCGGCTCACAGAAGATAGGCAAGAGCTGGCTCATGCTGAAGCTATGCCTATGCGTGTCGCAGGGAATCCCTTTATGGGATATGCCGACAATGGAGGGCGACGTGCTTTACCTCTGCCTTGAGGACACGTTCTGCCGCATACAGGACAGGCTATTCCGCTTGACGGACGAAGCAAGCGGGCGGCTCCACTTTGCCGTGGCAAGCTGCAAGCTGTCAGACGGTCTTATCGTGCAGCTTGAGGATTATCTGAAAGACTATCCAGAAAGCAGGCTCATTGTAATTGATACCTTGCAGAAAGTCCGTACAGCTTCAAAAGACAACGCCTATGCCAGTGATTATGGGGACATTTCCCTAATCAAAGACTTTGCCGACAGGCACTCATTGGCGGTCATTGTCGTCCACCACATCCGAAAGCAGAATGACAGCGATGTGTTCAACAAGGTGTCTGGGACGACAGGCTTAACGGGGAGCGCCGACGCTACCTTTGTGTTGGAAAAGGAGAAACGGGCATCCGACACCGCCAAGCTGTATGTGACGGGCAGGGACACGCCCTATCAGGAATATACGCTCCGTTTCCGTGATTGCAGTTGGGAACTTGTGGAGAGGAAAACGCAGGAGCAGCTTGCGAAAGAAACGATACCAGATGTCCTTTTTCGGTTGGTGGATTTTATGAGGGATAAGGAAGAATGGGCAGGCACGGCAACGGAGCTGTTAGCCGCAATGGGGGAAACGGAAACCATACCCACGGTGATTACGAAATGGCTGAATGAATACCGCACCACATTTTTAAGTGAGAACTGTATCAGCTACCAGTACAGCCGCAAAAAGGATGGCAGGCAGATTGCCCTTGCAAGGCGGGAGGGTGACAGCGGTGACGGTGGTGACGGCGATATTGGGATACCCCCTGTTACTGTCATTGAAGCTTAAAGCCGTGTAAAGCGGGCGGCTCTGCCCTGCGGGTGACAGCGGTGACAGTGATTTTAGGATACCCCGCCGCTGTCACCCCTACGGGAGAACACCCCGTAAACGCAAGATACAGGCGTGGGATTTACCCGCCTTTTTCGGCGTGTAAAACCACCCCTGCGGTCAGAAAAATCCTTCCGATTTTTCCGACTGCGTTTACAGGGTGTAACACACTACACTTTGCCCTGCAAAGTCGTGTGCCAGACGTTCCCTCTGGACTCCCTTATGGCAGGTCTTACGCCCTGCTATCCTGCGCCGTGCGGCTTCGGATAAAAGAATGGCGGCATGACGGTGACGGCTCTTGTGAGGGGGTATCCCAAAACTGCTGTCACCGCCGTCACCGCTGTCACCCAAAGGGCAGTTTACCCGCCGAAGAAAGGAAGATGATGGATTATGCCCTATGCAATCCTGCGTTTCCAGAAACGCAAAGCGGGCGGCGTTGCGGCTTGTGAACGCCACAACGAACGGAAGAAAGAAGCCTACAAAAGCAATCCAGATATCGACATGGAACGCTCTAAAAATAACTATCACCTTGTTGCACCGCCACGCTACACCTACAAGAAAGAGATTAACCGAAAGGTAGCCGAAGCAGGGTGCAGGACAAGGAAAGACAGCGTGATGATGGTGGAAACGCTTATCACGGCTTCGCCAGAATTTATGAACCAGTTACCGCCCGAAGAACAGAAAGAGTATTTTACGCTGGCTCTGGACTTCATTTCGGAGCGTGTCGGGGAGAAAAATATCCTCTCCGCAGTCGTCCACATGGACGAGAGAACGCCGCATATGCACCTCTGTTTTGTGCCGATTACGCCAGACAACAAGCTGTCAGCGAAAACCATTTTAGGCAACCAGAAATCATTATCCGAGTGGCAGACCGCCTACCATGAGCGAATGTCTTCACGTTGGAATCAGCTTGAGAGAGGTCAATCTTCGATGGAAACCAAGCGGAAACACATCCCCACATGGCTCTATAAGCTGGGCGGCAGGCTTGATAAACAGTATGAAGAAATCGTGTCTGCCCTTTCTGACATCAACGCCTTTAATGCAGGGAAGAAGCGTGACAAGGCTCTGGAACTGATTGCGGCATGGCTCCCAGACGTGGAGAAATTCTCTAAGGAAATCAGTAAGCAGAGAGCCTATATCGACAGCCTAAAGGAGCAAATCGGGCAGGAATCGGATTATGCGGGGCGTATGCGTGATGAAAAGTACGAGCAGGAATTAAAGGTGCAGAAAGCGAATCAGAAGATATTTGAATTGCAGAGAACCAATGAGCAGATGGGGCGGCTATTAAAGAAAATCCCGCCAGACGTATTAGAAGAATTGCAGAAAACAGGAAGAAATAAATCAAGAGAAAGGTAGGAAACTGATTGAAGAAACAGGATTTTAAGGTGTTAAAGACTAAAGATTTGTACCCGTTTCCCGACAATCCGTTTCATGTGGCGGAAGATGAAACGCTGTCAGAATTAGCGGAAAGCATCAAGGAATTTGGCATTGTCACGCCGATAATCACACGCCCGAAAGAGGACGGGAACGGCTATGAAGTGATTGCGGGACAGCGGCGTGTCCGTGCGTCTGAACTTGCAGGGATAAACACAATCCCCGCTTTTGTCCTGCCCTTAGACCGTGACCGAGCCATCATCACCCTTGTAGACAGCAATTTGCAGCGTGAGAATATCCTGCCGAGCGAGCGGGCGTTTGCCTACAAGATGAAATCCGAAGCCATGAAGCGGCAGGGTTTCCGCACGGATTTAACCTCGTCACAAGTTGTGACGAAGTTGCGGACGGACGATAAGGTGGCACAGGGCTTCGGCGTGGGCAGGATGACCGTGCAGCGTTTTATCCGCTTGACGGAACTGATACCGCCGATTTTGCAGATGGTGGACGAGGGGAAAATCGCCCTCACGCCTGCGGTGGAACTGTCCTTTTTGAAGAAAGACGAGCAGGAAAACCTCTTTGCCACGATGGAGAGTGAAGAAGCAACGCCCTCACTCTCACAGGCACAGCGGATGAAAAGCCTAAGCCAGAGCAGGCGGCTTGACATGGATACGATATTTGCGATTATGACGGAGGAAAAGGGAAACCAGAAAGAAACCTTGAAAATCAACACAAGCAGGCTGAAAAAGTATTTTCCGAAGAACACAACGCCGAAGCAGATGGAGGAAACCATCATCCGACTTCTGGAACGTGAGTTGCAGAGGAAACGGGGCAGGGACAGCCGCTAATCTTCTTTTTTCGGTAGGTAAATGCAGAAATTTGGAACAGGAGAAAGACAGAATTTTAAGGAAAATGAGGTAAGGAATGAAAGAAATCCAGTATAAGATTGTAAAGGAAATCGCCGTATTGTCTGCGAGTGACAGCGGCTACACAAAGGAAATCAATCTTATCTCATGGAACGGGAGAGAGCCGAAATATGACATCCGCAGCTTTTCTCCGAACCGTGAGAAGTGCGGAAAAGGTATCACATTGAACGCTGATGAAGCGGCGGCACTCCTTAAAGCATTACAGAAAGAATTAAACAGCGGGGATTGATGGTATCTGATTGACAGGGTGGGGCGTTTCCAGACGTTCTCCTGCCCTGTCTGGAAAGGAAGATTTAAGTATGGGCGAGGATAAGAAAGCAGATAAAAAGAGTAAGCGTATCGTGCCGAAAGCACCAGTGCAGATGATAGTCAGCCGTGAATATGTCGGCACACAGACAGTCACAGAAGCATTTATCCCGATTATTTCCGAGGATATTCGGAAGAAGATTGCCGAGGGTGACACCTTCGACAAGGAGGGGCTGTCCGCTTAGAATGTACGCAATGGGACATGAAAACAGATAGGACAGATACGGAGGTTTTACAGTATGGCAGGAATAAGAACGGAGAATAAGGTTTACGAAGTCGGCATGTACTGCCGCTTGTCAAAGGACGATGGCACGGATAACGAGAGTGCGAGCATTGCGACACAGAAATCCATCCTCACGGATTATGTGAAAAAGCAGGGATGGCACTTAGCAAAAACGTATGTGGACGATGGTTACTCTGGTACGAATTTCCAAAGACCAAGTTTCCAGAACATGATTAAGGACATTGAAAACGGACTGATAAACTGCGTGATTACGAAAGATTTATCACGTCTGGGGAGGAACTATCTTGACTGCGGCTTATATCTGGAAGTGTTTTTCCCAGAGCATAACGTGAGGTATATAGCGGTCAATGACGGCGTGGACACGCTCAATAAATCGGCGATGGACATCACGCCCTTCCGCAACATCCTAAACGAAATGTATTCTGCCGATGTGTCGGTCAAGATAAAATCGGCGTACCGTGCGAGGTTTCAGCAGGGGAAATTCATGGGGACGACAGCACCATACGGATATGTCAAAGACCCTGCCGACCATAATCACCTATTGATTGATGATAAAGTGGCACACGTTGTAAGGGAAATATTTGACCTTGCGTTAGCAGGCAACGGAATCGCCAAAATCTGCAAGCACATCAACAAACAACATATCTTACGCCCCGCCGCTTATGCGGTGGAGCGTGGGGAAACAGGCTATGAACGGTACTTTGAGGGTAACGAGGAAAACCGTTATATTTGGAGCGAGAACAGCGTAAGGGGCATTTTAAGAAGCCCGATATATGCGGGAAACCTTGCAGGCTACAAGCGGATTGCCGCCAACATGAAAAGCAAGAAAAGACCATCCAAGCTACCCGAAGAATGGGAAGTGATATCTGACACCCATGAGGGGATAGTCACGCAGGAAGAATTTGATACTGTCCAACAGCTTATGACGAGCCGCAGGCGGGAGCAGAATGCAGGGGGATTTGAGAATATCTTTTCGGGCGTTATCAAATGTGCGGACTGCGGCTATGCGATGCGGGCGGCGAGTGCCAACAGGAGGAAACGCCCCGACATCATCGACTGCGTACAATACACCTGCAATAATTACGGCAGATATGGCAATGTTATGTGTACCGCACACAGCATTGAAGCGAGGGATTTATTCAATGCTGTCCTTGCTGACATCAACCGATTTGCGGATATGGCGGTCAATGATGAAAAGACGGTAAGGGTGATTGAAAAGCGGCTCACGGAAACAGACCAGAGCAGGGCAAGGACACTGGAAAAGGAGCAGAGAAAGCTGAACAAACGCCTTGCAGAACTGGACAGGCTGTTTTCCTCACTCTATGAAGATAAGGTGATGGAGCGTATTACGGAGCGGAATTTTGAGATGATGTCGGGGAAATACCAGAAAGAGCAGCTTGAAATTGAAGCAAGGCTGAAAGAGGTAACGGAAACGCTCAACGACAGCTATGAGAAATCGCAGGGTGTCCGTGACTTCCTCTCCTTAATCCGCAACTATCAAGGAATTAAGGAATTGGACGCAACCATCATAAACGCACTCATAGACAAGATACTTGTTTCGGAATGTGAGAAACTTACAGACGGAACAATACGGCAGGAAATCAAGATTTATTATAAATTCATCGGCTTTGTCGGTGAATTACATATCACACCCACAAAGCGGTGGACAGCGTTAAAGCCTAAGAATTGTACGGTGTGCGGTGCTGAATATGTTCCCCGCTCTGCAATATCAAAGTATTGCCCAGAGTGCAGGAAAAGGATAAGAAAGGTTCAAGGAACGGAAACGAAACGCAGGGGCAGGGAGCGAAACAGACAGGCATGTATTGAACTGTCCGCAAAAAATGACCGACTGATTTAGAGCAGAGAGCCGGAAGAACTGTCCGACAGGGAAACAAAAACCCGGAGGTGCAGATTATCCGCTATGTAACAGCAGGAACTTTTGACAGTTATCTTTATCAAACCATTGAGAATAAACAGAAGTATATCGGGCAGATCATGACTTCGAAAAGCCCTGCAAGAAGTGTGGAAGATATTGATGAGGTGGCACTATCTTATGCAGAAATTAAAGCGTTGTCTACAGGAAACCCACATATCAAAGAAAAGATGGATTTGGATATTCAGGTATCGAAATTGCAGCTTTTAAAGCAGAGTTTTTTAAACCAAAAATATGAGATGGAAGATCAGGCAACAAAACACCTTCCACAGCGAATTAGGGAACAGGAATTATGGCTTGGACGATATAAAGAGGATATCGTACAAGTAAAAATCCATACACCAGAACAACGAGATTTATTTCCTAATATGAAAATCGGAGAAATCGTGTATGCAGATAAAAAGGAGGCAGGACAAGCCATTATTGAAGCCTGTAAGGGTATGGAATCTCCAGAACCAGTTATGATAGGAGTCTATCGGGGATTAGAAATGGAGCTTTCCTATTCTTCTATCAGTCAGGAATTTGTCATTGCCCTGTGTGGAAAAGGAACTTATCGAGTGGCACTTGGAACAGATATCTACGGAAATATTACAAGGCTGGATAATAAAATCAATGAGCTTCCAGATCTTTTGAGTAAATGCGAAGAAGTCCTTGAAACCTTAAAAAAGCAGTTAGAAATTGTCAAAGCAGAGGTACAAAAAGAATTCCCACAGGAACAGGAATTAGCGGAAAAGGTAGCACGACTGGGAGAACTTAATGCTTTGCTGGATATGGATAAGAAAGATAAGGTAGTCATGGAGGAATCGGTGGAAGAAGAGGAAATGGAGCCAGAACGGAGAAAAACAGAATTTGTCCGGTAACTTATGCGGTATCAGGAAAGGAACTGATACCGCCCTACATAACCTTTGCAAATGTAGGACAGATAGAAAACGAACAATCGCCTGCGGTATTTTTCTTTGTTATAGTAGGTGGAGAAAGGAGAAAATCAGGGTTATGAAAATAGAAGAGATGAATATTTACGATATGCCGATCTGGATGTGTGCTGTTATTGATGAAATTAGTGAAACGTGTAAAAAAGAATTAGGGGCTTGTTCAGAGTACCGCAGGATTGTAAGAGAAAGCGATGAATTGCTGCTTCGATATCCGTTTATTTCTACACTCATTGACCGAGATAAGATTGAAAAACCGATGAATCTTACGAAAAAAGAGGCAAAGGCATTATCAAAATTTCTTGCATTGGATGCTGACCGGGAAGACTATGAGAAAATCTGGCTGTATCTGATGGGATGTCAGCATACAATAAAAGGATTGCAGTTATTGGAACTTTTATAAGAAAGAATAGGAGAATAGATATGACAGAAAAAATATTCGGTAAATTAGTACAGGAAATAGAAGAGAATTACATGACAATTGATAATGCTATTCTGAAAGATTTAAAGCGGCAGAATAAGGAATATAAACAGGTATGCAGAAGGTTAATAGAGATGGAAAATCAATATCCATTCCTGACAAAGTTGTCAATAGGACAGGGAGAAATGATTTTATCTGACGAAGAACATAAGATTTTAAAAGAATATATTGGTAAATTTTTTCGGAAAGACAATATGGAAAGAAGGTACATTTATTTTCGAGGACATACCGATGGATATGCTTATCTAAAGGAAAATGGAGTAATTAAAGAGAAAAAGGAATGACATTTGTTCCACGTCATGATAGAATGGACTTGAAAATAAGAGAATTACAGAGCCATTGAAAGGATGGGAATTTATGTATAAAGTAGAGATTGTATTTAATAGCAGGGATTTAAACCCGGTAGATATGGAGCAGATTTGTGATGAAACTGACCAGATTTTTGCCAGAGAAGATTTGAGCTGTGCAGACAAACAGCCGGGAAAAAGAGTGTATCTTGACCGGGGACGCAGACAGGATTATGGGAGATTTTGGGCAGCAATCTTTGCATTGAAAAATTCCAGCAGGATTAGTAATCACTTACAGGAATGTTTTTGGTATAACGGAAAAGAAAGGGAGAATCTGATTACAGATTTTATAAGAAAATAATGGATAGTACGCAAAGAAAAGGAATCAATTTTGATTTGGATACGGAAGCACTGCAAAGGTATTATCCGAAAGGTGACTGGCATAATGCTTATTATGATGTAAGGAACTACTTTGAGAAGAATGGTTTTGAACACATTCAGGGTTCGGGATACCATTCAAAAGAAGTGATGTCGGAAGCAGAGGCAATGGCGGTTATCTATCAGATGACAAAAGAATTTTCGTGGCTTAATTACTGTGTGAATGTGTGTACGATTTCTGATGTGCCGGAATTGTATGATATTTCTCATGTATTTGAGCGAGAGGCACAAAGACTTCAGGAAGAAAAAGAATAGAGAGTTACATAGCCGGATAGTTTTCAAAAGGGAAATTACCCGGCTATTTTTATGTCCTGATAGTTATCTATCAAATGATGGACGGGAAAGGAGATGAAAAAAATGTCGTATGTTGCACCGGAAATAGTGCAGAAAGTAAAACAGATGGATCTATTGACGTATCTGAAGAACTATGAACCATATGAGCTGGTACATTTTTCAGGCAATACCTATACCACCAGAACTCATGACAGTTTGAAGATTTCCAATGGGAAATGGATGTGGTGGAGCAGGGGAATCGGGGGAAGAAGTGCTTTGGACTATCTGATCAAAGTGAAGGGATATGACTTTGTAGAGGCGGTACAGACAATAGCGGGACAGGCGGCGATTCAGCCGCCTTTTTCTGTTGATACTGAAAAGAAAACGGAAAGGAAACTGATTTTACCCAAACCATATTTGAATGAAAGATATGCAGTTTCTTATCTGGAACGCAGGGGAATTGACAGGGAAATCATACAGTTTTGTGTGGAAACCGGACGGATTTATGAAAGCGAGCGTTATCATAATGTGGTCTTTGTGGGAATGGATACAGAAGGGAAACCCCGTTATGCGGCCTTGCGTGGTGTGGAAACAGACTTTATTGGAGAGGCAGCCGGGAGTGACAAAAATTATTCTTTCTGCATTCCGGCAGAAGAGACAAGCTCGGTTGTACACTTGTATGAGTCGGCAATCGACCTGCTATCGTATGCCACAGAGCGAAAGCTAGACGGGAAAAACTGGAGAGAAGAACACCTGTTATCCCTTGCAGGAGTTTATCAGCCAGCCAAAAGAATCGAAGAAAGTAAGATCCCGGCAGCATTATCCAAATTTCTGAAAGAACATCATGAAGTGCAAGAAATCGTGTTTCATTTTGATAATGACCGGACGGGAAGGCTTGCTACACAGGTGATACAGACGGTACTTCCTCAAACATACTGCACTCAAAATGAGCCGCCCAGACAGGGAAAAGACTGTAATGATAACCTCTGTATCCGTTTAGGAATCCAACAGACCAGACGGAAAAAATCAACGCAAGAAAAGGGAATCGAACGATGAAAACATATGATGTGACGATTACGGAAACCTTGCAGATGACCATTCCAATCCGGGCAAACAGCCGGGAAGAGGCAGAACAAATGGTAGAAGAGGCATGGAAACATGAAAAATATGTGTTAGATTCCAGTCATTTTCAAGAGGTAAATTTTCATGCAAAGGGGCAAATAAAAGAGCGGGAAAATGAAAGATAAGGTAAAAAAGAATCGGGGACTCTATTTCTTTTCGGCAGGTAAATATATGCCGGAGGCAAAGCTGGAAAACGTGTGTGGTGTGATACACAATACCAGCAAGCAACGCCTATGGATTGCCAGACATTCGTCCGGCAGTCCTCCGGCAGCTTGTCAGGGAAGTTCCCTGAAACCCTTTTGAAAGAAATGGAGGTTGAAAGATGATTTTGTTTATTTGTGGAACAATGGTTGGCGGTATGATCGGTGTGGTTATGATGTGTCTTATGCAGATCAACCGTTTGTACAGGCATGATAAGGAGGTGGAAGAATGATACGCATGGAAATGATAAGAGCAGAAAAAAAGACAATGAGAGATAGGCTGATAAAATATCAGCAGATGATAAAAGGAAAGGAGGAAGTGCAGCATGATAGCAGTAAAAGTGTTCGCAGAGGGCGTGATACAGCAGATTAAAGATTATCTGCCAGAAGAATACCAGAACATGGAATGTAGAGTTACGGAACGGCAGAAAAATAACGGGGTGGCATTAACAGGAGTTATCTTCAGCCTGCCGGGACAGCAAATTACTCCGCTTGTCTATATGGAGCCTTTTTATGATCAGGTGCGAAAAGGAGAGCCGATGGATCAGGTTATGGGCCATATTGCTGATGTATGCAAGCAGTCATTGGCTGTGCGGGAGTTGCCGGAAAGTCTGGACTTTATGGATTATGATTCCATCAAGGATTATCTGGTTGTGCAGGTTATCAATACAAAAGCGAATCAACGGATGCTGAGGGAAGTTCCACATAAGGATATGGAAGACTTGTCTGCAATTTGCCGGATTGAATTTTCCATGCAGGATAGTGAGGGAAACGGCAGTATCAAAGTAACCCATGAAATGATAAGACAGTGGAAAGTAGATTTTGAAGAGGTTTACCAAAAAGCAACGGATAATTCGGTCTGTAACAAACAGCCTGTGTTAGAGAGTATGGAGTCTATTATGATGGAAATAATGGGGATGCCATCGGAAAGGAAAAATCTGTTACAGCTAGAAAGCGGAGAGGAATTTCCCAAAGAAGGAATGTATGTGTTAAGTAATCCAATGAGGCTTGATGGTGCTTCTGTACTGGCATATCCCAATCTGCAGGAGCAGTTAGAATCTGTTTTCCCACAGGGGTGCTATATTCTTCCTTCTTCCCTGCATGAGCTGATTATTGTTCCAAAAGATATAGGAATGTCACCAAAAGAGATGGAAGAAATGGTACGTGAGATAAACCAGAAAGAGGTAGCAAGAGAGGAAGTTTTATCAGACCGGGTTTATGAGTTTGATAAAGAAACAAAAAAACTCTGTCAGATATCGGAATCCGTAGAACGGGGAAAGGATAGAGAGCGATGAGAAAAAGAAACGTGGCGATTTTGTTCCGTTTAAATCGGAAAGAGGCGGAGGCATTGGATAAAAAAGTGAAGAAAAGCGGTCTGAACCGGGAGGCATATCTGCGGCATTTAATTAGCGGTGTGATTCCGAGGGATGCTCCGCCGCCAGACTATTATTCTATGATGAGAGAACTTCATCGGATTGGAAATAATCTTAACCAGATTGCACAGAAAGCTCATGTGCTAAATGTCATTGATGTACAGCGGTATGACAGGGATATGCGGCAGTTTGAAGATGCTGTTCAAAAAATCACAGATGCAGTTATATTACCGGAGAGAATAACTACTGGCAATAAAAATGATACAGGAGTGTTTTGATGTGGCAACGACTTCAATCTGGAAAGTAGAGGGGTGGCTTGGAAAGGTTGTGATCTATGTGGAAAACCCGGAAAAGACGGTTGCCCCGGAGAGTGTAAAATTCCCGGAGAATCACAGAACACTGGAAAATACGCAGAGCCTTTCCGATGTGATTGCTTATGCGGTCAATGAGGAAAAGACCAGACGGAAAGAACAGGAAGGACAAGAGGAGATTGCACTGGAACAGGAATCTGTGATGCAGCAGTATGTTTCCGGCGTAAACTGCACACCGACCACTGCAAGAAATGAAATGATGGCAGTGAAGAAACGGTATGGAAAAGAGGAAGGAATCATGGCATTTCATGGGTATCAGTCTTTTGCACCGGAAGAATGTACTCCGGCAATGGCACATGAGATTGGGGTAAGGCTGGCAGAAGAACTGTGGGGAGAACGCTTTCAAGTGCTGGTAGCTACCCATTTAGATAAGGCTCATCATCTCCATAATCATTTTGTTGTTAATTCGGTTTCCTTTGCAGATGGGAAACGATACCGTAGGAGCAATCAGGATTACCGGGATATGCGTAGGGTATCAGATTGGCTTTGTCGGGCGTATGGGCTGTCCGTGATTTCCAACCCGGAAAAAGGGAAGGGAAAGTCCTATGGAACATGGAAAGCAGAGAAAGAAGGACTTCCCAATTACCACAGCCTTGTCCGGGAAGATATAGACGATGCCATTCAAAGAGCAAGAACAGAAAAACAGTTTTTCTTTTTCCTGAAGGAGAAAGGCTATTTTTATAAGTTGGGGAAAGACATTACGGTACGTCCAGAGGGAAGGGAGCGAGGTCTGAAACTGGAACGGAACTTTGGTCAAGAATATTCGCTGGAATCCATTCGCCGCAGAATACTGGAAGAAGAACCGCCTGCCACAGAAAAGCTGAAACCACAATCGGAACAAAGAAGTTATACCATTCATGTGGCAGGAAACAGACCGAAAAGAAAGATCGGGGGACTGCAGGGCTTATATTTACACTATTGTTTTCTGCTGGGGGTTCTGCCTAAGAATCGTCCGCCGATATCTTCCCGTCAACTTCACTTCCTTTTACGGGAAGATTTAGCAAAATTAGAACAGATTTCCAAAGAAACAAGGCTGCTCTGTCGTTATCGTATTGAAACTACGGAGCAGCTTTTTTCGTACAAAGAATCTTTGGAAATGCAGATGAAACAGTTATCCAATGAGCGGCAGCATTTACGGTATCAGTCCAGAAGTATCCGAGAGGAGGAAAAACGGAAGAAAGTTAAGACAGAGATTGCCGATCTTACTTCCCGGATTGGGGAACTTAGAAAGGAGGTGGTGCTTTGTGACGGGATCGCTGCACGTTCCGGTATTATAAAACAGAAAATTCAGATAGTGCGGCAGGAAACTACAGAGGGAAAGGAGCAAAGAAAGTATGAACACATCGGGCGAAGCCGCTGATCAGGTGGTACGAATTTCAATGGAAGTAGGCGAGGCGGCTTTAAAGATTACAGGAGCGGGAGCCAAACAGCTTGCTGTCCTGCTTTATGCGGTTTTAAAGGAACAGAAAAAGACAAAGGGAAGGGCAAGATTGGAAACGTTAATCCGTTCCGGGAAACCGCTGACGGTTTATTCTGTGAAAGAAAGCGATTTAAAACAGTTTGTTACAGAGGCGAAGCGTTATGGAGTCCTATACTGTGCAGTCAGAAACCCAAGAGGAAGTGCAGATGGTTTGGTAGACGTGGTTGTAAAGCAGGAAGATGCTTCCAGGATCAACCGAATCGTAGAGAGGTTTCAGTTTGCATCTGTCACAGAGGCGGCACAGATCAAAACAGAAATTGAAAAATCCAGAGCAGAGAAGTCACACCAGACAGGAGACCAGCAGCTCACAAAAGAGAACAAGGAGAAAAAGCAGGAATCAAGAGAATCCTCTTCTGGCACACCAGAGAAGTTAAAAGAGAAGGTGCCTGTATTGCATGGGCAGTCACAGAGTGTTCCGCAGCAGGAACACCCAGAGAAGTCACAGGAAGATAAACTGATGGACGAACTGTTTGGGGAGCCGGTAAAGAAAGAGGGAATACAGAAAAACCCCTCTTTGGCAAAGACAGAGAACTCCCGTCTGTCCGAGCCTATCTCAGGGAGGCAAGGGAAAACCGCAGGGGATACTTCTAAACTGTACCAGCCTGTTGTACCGGAAAAACCTTCGGTACGGAAGGAACTTCAGGAAATCCAAGCGGCAAGGAAGAAGGAGCAGGAGAGAGGGAAAGAACCTGTTTCCAAAGATAAGTCCCAGCCGAATCGGCAGACACAGCACACACAACCAAAAACTAAAAAGAAAATTGCAAAATCGAAAGAGAGGTAGCGAGGTATGGAACAAAATTTTGATTCTATGTTGAATGTATCAGCAGTCCCACAAGATGATAAAAAAGCAGCTTTTATTGCAGAAAGCAGAAATAACCGAAACCACTGTTATGAATTATCGGAACAGGTCACTGCGGAAGTGGCAACGGACAGTGGGAGATTTCAGCAGTATTTAGATGTACAGGCAAAATTTGACCGTTATACGGCGAATAATGCCCTGCTGATCTTAGCACAGCGTCCGGAGGCACAAAAACTGGGGGATTACGGGTACTGGAGAGAGCAGGGAGCTTATGTGAAACGAACAGAACGCCAGAATCCGGTATTGATCTTAGAGCCAGGAAAAGAGTATGAACGGGAGGACGGCAGCATTGGAACGTATTATAACGCAAAAAAACTGTATGATATTTCCCAGACCAGTCTGAAAGAAATGGAACAGACACAGGAAAAAGTGGGAGAACGGTTATTGATCCGGGCGCTTATCAGTAATCCTCCGGCAGATATCGTCACAGCCGATCCAGAGCAGATGCCAAGTGATAAAGGGGCATTATTTGAACCGGAAGAAAATTGTATCTATGTACGGAAAGGCATGAACGCACAGGAGATTTTCCAATGCCTGACACCGGAACTGGTATTTGCCGGATTTGCAGACGGAAATCCGGATTATGATCGGAATGAAGATGCGTTTCATGCGTATTGTGCCTCCTATCTATTAAGTAAAAAATATGGCATGGACACAAAAGGATATGATTTCAGCTATGCACCGGGTTTTTTGAGGGAATGGAGCCGCAGGAGGTACGGGCAGAGCTTTCCAAGACTCGTGATGCAGCAAACCAGATTTCCTCCCGTATGGCGAAAGTATTTGAACAGGAGCGCATGAATCAGCGTCATCAGGAACAGGCAGGACAGAACCGGGAGGTGGCACAGGAACGATAGGAGGCGTGAGAAATGCGTGATGACAGAGTAATACTGGAACTGGATAAGTATGAGTGCGGTGTTATTTTCCATTCCTTGAAGGATAAGCGGAATCAGATGCTGAAGGAAGAACGCCCTACAGATGCTGTAGATGATGTTCTCCTGAAGGTGATTGAAAAGCTGGAAGTACCGCCGGAAAAACCAAGAAAGGGACACCGATACCATGAAGAACGATAAGAAACAAAGTATGGGAGCATTTGCAGTCTTAGGGATTCTCCCTGTCGTCTGGTTTGCCCTTTTGACCGCTCCTTATTTGTCTGGTGGAATGATGGAAGTGATCCAAGGAGTGCCAGAGGCTATGAACCATCCGTTTTCTATTTCTATTTGTAAGGACAGCGTAAAAACTGTCCTTCTTTTTTTACTTGCTTATGGAATGGGACTGGGAATTTATGTTTCTACCCGAAGAAAATATAGAAAGGGTGAAGAACATGGCTCAGCGGTATGGGGAAATGCAAAAACAGTCAATAAAAAGTACAGCGAGAAACCGTTTCTGGCAAATAAGATTATGACACAGCATGTACAGATCAGTTATAACAGCAGGAAACACCGCAGGAATCTTTTAACCATTGTAATCGGAGGCAGTGGGGCAGGTAAGACCAGATTTTATGCGAAACCTAATCTCATGCAGGCAAATACCTCCTTTGTGGTGCTTGATCCAAAAGGGGAAAATCTCAGGGACACGGGACATCTGCTGGAAGAAAAGGGGTATGAAGTACGGGTACTGGACTTGATCAATATGGAGAAAAGCTATTGCTATAACCCGTTTGTCTATTTAAAAGATGATAATGATGTACAGCGTCTTGTGACAAACCTGTTCAAAGCCACCACACCGAAAGGCAGCCAGAGCAACGATCCCTTTTGGGATACGGCAGCATCCATGCTGCTCCTTGCCCTGATTTTTTATCTGAAATATGAGGCTCCGAAAGATGAACAGAATTTCCCGATGGTCATGGAGCTTTTACGGGCAGGGGAAGTAAGGGAAGATAATGATGAGTACCAGTCCCCTCTGGACGAATTATTTGAACGTCTGGAAATGCGGGAACCGGAGCATATCGCCGTGAAATATTACAAGGACTACCACTCCGGCAGCGCGAAAACCTTAAAATCCATTCAGATTACGCTGGCAGCAAGGTTAGAGAAATTCAATCTGTCCAGCCTTGCTGCTTTGACAGTTACAGACGATTTAGACCTTCCATCTTTGGGAGAAAAGAAAGTGGCACTTTTCGCATTGATCCCGGATAACGACACCAGCTATAACTTTCTGGTGTCCATTTTATATACCCAGTTGTTTCAGCAGCTTTTTTATCTGGCAGACCATAAATATGGGGGAAGGCTCCCTGTTCATGTGCATTTTCTGATGGACGAATTTGCGAATGTCAGTTTGCCAGATGACTTTGATAAGATACTTTCTGTTATGCGTTCCAGAGAAGTCAGCGTTTCCATTATCCTGCAAAATCTGGCACAGTTGAAGGCGTTATTTGAAAAGCAATGGGAAAGCATTTGCGGCAACTGCGATGAATTTTTGTATTTAGGAGGCAATGAACAGGGAACCCATAAGTACGTCAGTGAATTACTGGGAAAAGCCACCATTGACACCAACACTTATGGAAAGTCTACGGGACACTCCGGGAATTATTCCACAAACTATCAGATCACAGGCCGGGAGCTGATGACACCGGATGAAGTGCGTATGCTGGATAACCGCTACGCACTTCTTTTTATCCGGGGAGAACGCCCGGTTATGGACGAAAAATTTGATATTTTGAAACACCCAAATGTAGTATTGACCACAGATGGAAAGGGAAAACCCTATTTGCATGGAGAACTTACACAGGCGGTGGCAGGCATCACTTTGGGAAATAGTCTAAAAGGTGAGATTACGGAAACCGAACCGGATATGGAAAGCTATGAACTCTTGTCCGAGGAGGATTTAGAGGAGCTATTTAAAAACAATAAGGAGGATTCAAAGAAATGAAATACAGAAATGAGAAGAAGGATACAAAGAAATTACCCATGAGCCATAGAGGAAAACGGTTTCTGGCAGTTTATGCAGCACTGGTACTGGTCATGACAGCAGGAACGATGACGGTATTTGCCGCTGATGATCCACTTACCGTAGTGAATAATCTGTCAGAATTTATTTTCGGCTTGATCCGGGCAATCGGCATGATTTTATTGGGCTTTGGTATCGTACAGATTGGATTGTCTTTAAAGTCCCATGACCCATCACAGAGAGCAAACGGCTTTTTGACACTGGCAGGAGGCGTAGTCATTACCTTTGCAAAAGAAATATTGACAATGATTGCGGGTTAAATATAGGAGGATTTTGAATGAAATGTGAGTGCTATATTCATTCCTTGAAAAGGGGAGAGACAAATGTACTGGCAGAGGCTACGATTGTGAAAAAATTGGGAGACAATGATTATCTGGCAGAATATAACGGCGTGAAGTGCCATGCAATCTACAATCCCTTTGTCGGACGGTACTTTGTGGACGATGTTTATGGAGTAATACGGGAGAAAACGCAGGAAAGAGAGAGAGGATAAGAAGAGGGCGGGCAGACATAAACGTCTGTCCGCTTTGGAAAGGAGGAATGTGTTTTGAGTGATAACTGGGTAGTTCAAAATCTTCAGAACGCCCTTGACACATGGAATGGTAAACTGGCGGAAATCTGGCAGATCATTACCCAATCCCCGGAAGAATTTAAAGGTGGTGGTATCTGGAATGTCATTGTAGGGATTCATGGTGCATTGCAGGCCATTGGCTATGCTTTATTAGTCTTGTTTTTTGTGGTAGGAGTGGTGAAGACCTGCGGCAGTTTCGCAGAGGTGAAAAGACCGGAACACGCATTGAAACTCTTTGTACGTTTTGCTTTAGCCAAAGGTGTCATTACCTACGGACTAGAGTTAATGATGGCATTATTTGACATTGTACAAGGAATTGTGGGAACGATTATGAATGCTGCTGGGTTTGGGAGTACGCAGGAAACGGTTCTGCCACAGGAAATTGTGACAGCGGTAGAAGAATGCGGCTTTTTTGAGAGTATTCCTTTATGGGCGGTTACGTTAATCGGAGGTTTATTTATCACCGTTTTAAGTTTTATTATGATTATGAGTGTATACGGACGATTTTTCCGTTTATATCTTTATACAGCGATTGCCCCGGTTCCCTTGTCTACCTTTGCAGGAGAACCCACACAGAATGTAGGAAAAAGTTTTTTGAAATCCTATGCAGCGGTGTGTCTGGAAGGAGCGATCATTGTGCTGGCGTGTATTATTTTTTCCGTATTTGCGGCAACTCCCCCTGTAGCGAATCCTGATGCCGCCGCAGTGACAATGGTGTGGAGTTATATTGCGGAATTGATTTTTAATATGCTGGTACTGGTCGGGGCAGTGAAAATGGCAGACCGGGTGGTGCGGGAAATGATGGGGTTATAAAAGAAAAAGGACACAAAATCGTGTCCTCATTCTACAATCTCGTTCGTATCTTTGTACCGCATATTTCCGGTACTGTCAAAGTAAACGGAGTCCATTGGGATTCCATTCTTTCTGGCACGATCAATCTGCCAGCTCATATCTTCTTCCATTGCTTTATAGTATCTCCGGTCACGAAGGGCATTTTTTAAGGAAAACAGCCAGCTTATGATGGAGAAGGCAAGCAGAAGATAGAGAATCGCAAAAGCAAGTGTTTCATGTGCGGCAGCCCATTTATTTAAGAAGGTGGCAGTCAGCAGGAAGTAGAGCAGCGGCAGCGTAAGACGGAGTTTTCCGGCAAGCCGAAAAAGCAGAGAGAGAATGAGAAGAAGAATGGGAATACCGAGAGAAATCATCAGTGTATACGGCATAGGAAAGCCCCCTTTTCTGTTTTTTGTTTCAGTATAGCATGGAAAAGGAGGGGAGACAAACGTGCGATGAAAAAAAGGAGGAATTGTTTTGGAAATTAAAATTAACCGGGAAATCCGGGAATATACGGAGGCGATGTATTTTGGATTGTCACTCCGGCAGTTTGTTTGTTCTGTACTGGCCTGCGGCGTTGCCGTTGGCCTTTATTTTTTACTCCGCCCACATATGGGAATGGAAACAGTCAGTTGGGTATGTGTGTTAGGAGCTGCTCCTTTTGCAGCAATCGGTTTTATTAAATATCATGGAATGACCGCAGAGAAATTTTTATGGGTATGGATCAAGAGTGAGATTCTCATGCCAAAGTATCTGGTATTCCGGCCAGAAAACCTTTATTACGAATGGACAAAAGAGGCGAGAAAAAAACAGGAAAAGGAGGCAATGGGTAAGTATGTTAAGAACACTAAAAACCGTCATGCGACAGGACAGGGAGAAATTTAAGATTCCCAAAAGCGTACAGCAGGTAATCCCGATCCAGACAATATGGAAGGATGGTATCTTTCTTGTCGGAAAAAATAAATATGCGAAAACGTATCGGTTTACGGATATTAACTTTGAAGTAGCATCTGAAGAAGATAAAAAGGCAATGTTTTTGGATTATACCAGTATTTTGAATTTCTTTGATTGTGGAGCTACCACAAAGCTGACCATTATCATCCGCAGGCTGAATAAAGAAGAATTAAAAGAGGCGGTTTTTCTTCCCATGGTGGAAGATGGTTTGGATAAATACCGGAAAGAAGTCAATGATATGCTGATGGAAAAGACCATAGGGGCGAACGGTATGATACGGGAATTGTATGTGACCATTTCCGTTTACCGGAAAAATGTGGAGGATGCAAGAAATTATTTTTTGCGTACCGGAAATGGTTTGATTTCCCATTTCAGCAATTTGGGATCTAAGTGTGAGGAGCTGGATGCACAGGAAAAACTTCATGTATTGTACAGTTTTTACCGGGCAGGGGAAGAAAGTCATTTCTCTTTTGATATGCAGCAGTCCGCAAAATTGGGGCATAGCTTTAAAGATTATATCTGTCCGGATATAATGGAGTTTGAAAAAGACCATTTCAAAGTAGGGGAACGATATGGAAGAGTGTTGTATCTGAAGGACTATGCGTCCTACATCCCCGACACAATGGTATCGGAATTTGCAGACATCAACCAGAATATGATGATCAGTATTGATTTAATACCGATTCCTACGGATGAGGCTGTCAACGAGGCTCAGACACGTTTGCTGGGGGTGGAAACTAATATCACAAACTGGCAGCGAAGACAGAATGCCAACCAGAATTTTTCTGCTACGGTTCCTTACGATATGGAACTGCAAAAGGAGGAGAGCCGGGAGTTTTTGCGTGATCTGACGACCAGAGACCAGCGTATGATGGTAGCCGTTGTGACTTTAATGCACATGGCAGAAGATAAAAAACAGTTAGATGCAGATACGGCAACGATTCTTTCTGTAGCCAGAAATAAAATGTGTCAGATGGCAGTATTGAAATTTCAACAGATGGACGGCATGAAAACCGCACTTCCAATCGGGGTACGAAAGATTGACAGTATGCGTACACTGACCACAGAAAGTCTGGGCAGTCTGATTCCTTTCCGCACGCAGGAAGTGATGGATAAGGGTGGCATTTTCTGCGGAATTAATGCCATTTCCCATAATTTGATTTTGGTAAACCGGGGACATTTGCTGAATCCTTCTGCCTTTATTCTGGGTGTTCCCGGAAGTGGAAAATCCATGTTGACGAAAATGTTTATTTTGCTGATTATCCTATCCACGACCAAAGACCAGATACTTGTCTATGATCCGGAGGGAGAGTATGAACCTTTGGTGCAGGCGCTTGGGGGAGTGAGCCTTCCGATTTGTGCGGGAAGTGACATTCATTTAAATGCAATGGATATGGTAAAAGGGTATGGAGATAAAAACCCGATTGTAGATAAATCACAGTTTGTACTCTCTTTGTATGAACGGATTACCGATAACCGTTATATTATCGGCCCAAAGGAAAAGAGTATCCTTGACCGTTGTGTGGAACGTGTGTATTCCAAAAAGAGAGAGTATGAGATACCCACCTTTTTTACACTGCGCCGTATCCTTCAGGAACAGGACGAACCGGAGGCAAAGGACTTAGCCTTAATGCTGGAATTATTCACAGACGGTACGCTGAATAACTTTTCCCACCCGACGAATATTGAAACAGAAAATCGTTTGATCAGCTTTAATACAAGAGGAATGGTGGAGGATATGAAAGACTTAGGACAGCTTGTGATTACTGACCACATGATTAACCGGGTATCACAAAACTGGGAGAATGGTGTGCGGACGCATATTTTTCTGGATGAATTTCATACTTTACTGCAGCACAAATACAGTGCCAACTTTTTTGACAGTGCATATCGACGTTTCCGTAAAAGAAATGCGTGGACAACCAGCCTGACGCAGAACGTGGAATATGTACTAGATTCCCTTACCGCAAGAACCATGCTGTCAAACTCTGAATTTATCGTTATGTTAAATCAGTCAGCATCTGACAGGGAGCAGTTAGCGGAACTTCTGCATATTTCCGGGGAACAGATGAAATATATCACCAATGCCAGAGCGGGAAATGGACTTGCAAGGATTGGAAGTGCGTTAGTTCCGTTCTATAACCAGATGAGCAAAAATTCGGATATTTACCGTTTGATGTCCACAAAGCCAGAAGATTTTATAAGAGAAAATGTGGAAATGAAATAAAAATAGTACTGTAAATAATAAAAAGACGCATGAGACGTCATGTTTCATGCGTTTTTCTATGTGAAAGGAGTTTTTATGAGAGAAATAAAATTTGAGTCAAAGGAACATGAAAATTTTTTCTATACAATGTTAAGTAAAGCGGGAAGAATGGACAGCTATCATCAGGCATTTTTCTATTGTGTAGGTATTTCGGATACAACAAGAAGAAATGTGGAACGATTATTCGATTTTGAAAAACGGCATATCAAACCGGAAGGACTCCATGAAGGCTGGCAGACGGGCGGTTCTATCCGGCTGACACGTCTTGCATTTAACCTGTGGAATGGTTATACAGAACCAGGAGAGGAGCAAATGTCTACGCCCTATGAAGTGTTTGATTGCGGATATGCCCCGTATTTTTTTGAGGCAATCCGATTGAAGTATCCAGACTACTGCCGGGAGCTGCCATCCATGAAAACGCAGACGCAGCAAAGGGAACGATAGGAGGGAGTAAAGTGGGAAGAACAGGAAAGTCAAATTTAACGGAACAGCCGGAAATCATAGATTTATTGCAGGTATTAATGGAAAATGGGCTGCAAAAAGAGAAAAAAGAGGTAGAATCTCTTGTAAGCTATCTAGACAATATGCAGGAACAGTTTGGACAAGTACTTCTAGAATTACAGGAGGTAAAAGGACAGCTCCAGCAGATGCAGGAGAGTAAAGTGAAATTGTCTGTTAGACAGTATGTGAATCAGGCAGAAGGTAAGTGTTTGGAAGTAGGGAAACAATTTGATAGAGTACGGAAAAACTTCTTGCAATCATCTCAAAATGCGGTAGAAGTTTTTCGGGAAAAGGGAAAAGATGCTTTACGAAAAGTAGTAAGTGCTATGAAGATTCCAAATACTTTTATGTTGATGGAGAAAGTGTTGCATGGAGCAGCGGAAGATATGACTTATCGTGTAGCACAGATGGCGGCACTAAATAAGGAACTGCACGTTGCAGGAAGTCATACAAAAAATATCGGAAGGATTCTGACTGGAAAAGAAGTAAAAGCAGTAGGAGAACAGATACCGGAGCAGGGACTTATCTATAAAATATCAAAAAGTTTTCTAGCTATGAGTGGCAGACTTTCCAGTATGGAACAGACGGCGATTGGAATCAAGAAACGACTGGAACAGTTTACACAAAAAGAGGAACAAAAACCTTCTGTCAAAGGAGAACTAAAAAAGCTGAAGGAAGAAAAAAAGATACAGCCACAGCTTTCTGATCCAGTAAAGGAGCAGGGGAGAGAATAGAACAGGAGGTGTGCGAAATGAAATACGAAAAATTTAAAGGGAAACGCTATCTGGCAGGACTGTTGGTTTGCAGTCTGCTTTTTTTCGTTTCTTTCTATCAGGTAATCTGCCATTATGCAGAGGCGAAACAGGCAGAAGAGGAATTTTCTCTTTTAGCTGAAAGCGTGGTACAAGCGGAGGAGGAAGAGCCAGAACAGAAAAAAGAAGGAAATGGGGAAGAATCTATCTCTCCTTTACAGAAATATGAGGAACTTTTTCAGAAAAATAATGATATGGCAGGGTGGATCAGGATTGAGGATACACCAATCAACTATCCGGTTATGTATACCCCGGATAATCCAGACTACTATCTGAAACACAGCTTTTCTAAAGAATATAGTGCTTACGGAGTTCCTTATATTGCTGAACATTGTAATCCGTCAGAGCCGAGTGATAATGTGATTATCTATGGACATCACATGAATAACGGCTCCATGTTTACCGGGTTATTAAAGTATGCGGACAAAAGTTTTTATCAACAGCATAAGATTATCCGCTTCGACACACTGATAGAAACAGGAGAATACGAGGTACTGGCAGTTTTTAAGACAACAGTTCATGATGATACGGGATTTCCGTACTATTTGTTTTCCCATGCGGAAACAGAAGAAGAGTTTGCAGACTATGTAAAGCAGTGCAAAGAATTGTCTTTGTATGATACCGGAACGACAGCAAAATATGGAGATAAACTGCTGACACTTTCTACCTGTGAGTATTCCAATACAAATGGCCGCTTTGTAGTTGTGGCAAAAAAACTATGAGAGAAATCATATCCGGGAGGAGGTTCAGCGATGGCAGAAAGTATCAAGACACGCCCCGTCCATAAGGATATTAAAGTATTGAATAAGACAGTAACCGCAGCGGAGCATATGAAAAATACCTATATCCGGACAAAGAATCAGGCAGAACAGACACAGGTGCGGGAACAGACAAACCCAGTGGAGTATGCCAAACAGCAGGTAACGGAAAAGGCAGAGAGAGCTGTAAAGGGAACGGTGTATCAGGCGGGAAAACAAGGGCAAAAAGCTTTTTATGCGGTCAAGGAACGATATCAGTTGAAAAAAGAGGCAGAGGACTTCCGAAAAAATCCGGGAGAGTCTTCTGCTTCTTTTTCTTCGGCAGGCGAAGAAAAAATTTCCCAGCCGAAAGAACACATTAAAAATCGGTCAAATCGGCAGAGTGGCATAGAAAGGGCAAAAAAAGAGATACAAGAAGGTGGCTTGAGGAAAAGAAATCCAGTAGGAAGTGCCGGAGTAGGATCGGGAAATAAAAAGGTGGCGCGGATACAGAAAGCTCCAAATAAAATGATCAAAACATGGAATCGTCAGGAACGAACCATTAAAACGGTCCACTTTTCTATGAAAGAGATAGAAAAACCATTGATCAAAGGTGCAGGCAGAACGGTAAAAACAGCCGGACAGACAGGGCATACCCTGATTAAGACAACCGAAGGAACTGCAAGAATGACGCAGCAGGGAGTAAGAACGGCGATTCTTACTACACAGCGGACAACGCTTGCTGCCAGGAAGGCGATAACAGCAGGAGTACAGGGAGTAAAAACAGCGGCAAAGGCAACAGCAACAGCGGCTAAAGTAATTATTGGGGCAACAAAAAGTCTTGTTACAGCGATTTTGGCTGGAGGATGGATTGTGGTTCTGCTTTTGCTGATTGTGATTTTGTTCGGGGCTTTTTTTAGCATAGTAGGTGGCAGTAATTCCAGTACGGTAACGCCGGTGAGTGCTGAGGTACAGGCTTATGAACCTTTGATCCGTCAGTATGCAAGGCAGCATGGAATTGAAGAATATGTGGAGCTGATCAAAGCAGTCATGATGCAGGAAAGTGGTGGGCGGGGAAATGATCCCATGCAGGCATCAGAGTGTGGCTATAATACCAGATATCCCAATACACCAAACGGGATTACTGATCCGGAATATTCGATTGATGTGGGAATCCAAAACCTTGCGGCGTGCTTACAAGCAGCAGAAGTGGAAAGCCCAGTAGATATGAACCCTATCAAACTGGCTTTGCAGGGATATAATTATGGGAATGGGTATATTTCATGGGCAAAGGAAAAGGACGGTGGATATACCTATGCTAATGCGGTGGAATTTTCCGATATGATGGCAGAACGGAATGGCTGGAGCAGTTATGGAGATAAAGAATATGTGTCTCATGTACTGAGATACTATGTGTTTGGACGTATCCCGACAGATGGTGGAAGTCAGGCAATCGTCCAAGTAGCATTAACACAGGAAGGAAACGGTGGAGAAACTTACTGGAGCTGGTATGGATTTACGCAAAGGGTAGAATGGTGTGCTTGTTTTGTGAGCTGGTGCGCCGATCAGTGTGGGTATATAGAAGCTGGAGTAGTTCCAAAGTTTTCTTTGTGTTCGGCAGGAATGGAATGGTTTGAAAGCCGGGGACAGTTCCGTGATGGCAGTTATGTTCCGGCAGTCGGAGACATTGTTTTCTTTGACTGGGGAAACGATGGAAGTATCGACCATGTAGGAATTGTGGAAAGTGTAACAGACGGAACTATCTACACAGTGGAAGGAAACAGCGGGGATCAAGTGGCAAAGAGAAGTTATCCGCTTGGTTATGAACAGATTGAAGGTTTTGGAATACCAGAGTATTAACTTGTCTTATCCTGCTGTCTTTTGGCAGCGGGATACATAATAAGAAAATTTTTTATAAATCCATAACAAAATAGAATATAGGTTAATAGAAAATAACCTTGACATTTTATTCTTACAGATGTAATATTGTTTGTATCTTACAAACGTAATACTAATGGCGAAAAATATATAACTGAAGAAACGTCGTATATGAAATATAAGAAAATGATTTATTTAAGATAAGTCTTACGAATGTAATTTTAACGTAAATAAATATTTACTTATTTATTTAATTATAGATGAAGGTTGAGGTATATATGAGAAAAAAAGTAAAAAAGAAAAACAGAAAGATAATATGGATCATAGCCGGTTTTTTGCTGATGCTTTTTATATTTTTATTAGCCTTAATAAAAATATGGAATCCATTAGGAAAAATAATGATAGAAGAGAACAAGAAAGAAAAGGCCGAACCATTAGTTATTCAATTAGAGCAACAATCCTTGGATTTAAGCCAAATATATAGTCATGCAGGAATTTTAATGAGACTTGATGATGGAAAAGTTGTATTTCAGTTTCAACAAGACGAAAAAATATATCCAGCATCTTTGACTAAAATAATGACCTGTATTATAGCAATCGAAAAAATAGATGATTTAGAATCTATAATTACATTAAGACCGGAAATTTTTGATAAATTATATATGCAAAATGCATCGATGGCTGGATTCCTACCGGGAGAAAAAGTAAAAGTAATAGATTTATTATATGGAAATATTTTACCATCTGGTGGGGAATGTTCAATTGCTTTAGCGGAACAAATTTCTGGAACAGAACAGAAGTTTGCAGAATTAATGAATAAAAAGGCACAGGAATTAGGCATGAATAATACACATTTTACAAATGCCACCGGTCTGCATGACGAATCGCACTATTCTACAGTAAGAGATTTAAGTATACTTTTGCAATATGCACTTAAAAATGAGACATTTCATAAAATTTTTCAGACAAAAAAATATTCTGTTTTACCAACAAATGAACATCCGGATGGTTTTACATTTTATAACAGTATGTTTAAACTACAGGAAAACTGGGAATTGAACAATGGAGAGATTATTGGAGGAAAGACTGGGTATACAGATAAAGCGGGACTTTGTTTAGCCTCAGAAGCAATTGTAAATAAGCAAAAATATATTGCAATTACAGTAAAAGCAAATGGAAATCATAACACAGAACCATTTCATGTTTATGATGCATTTTATTTATATAATCAGTTAGAAGAGAAGTAATATTTTTATCTAAAAGTCTTACAAATGTAAGGAAAAGTGAGGATAATCACTAGGAGGTTTAGAAGGTAACTTATGAGAAAAGTGAAAATATCAAGAGCTTTCATATTATCAATTGTATTTATTCTTTTATTTTTAGTGCTGATAGTACGATTATTTCAATTGCAAATTGTGAAAGGCGAAGAATATAAAAATAATTTTTTGTTACAAGCAAGGAGAGAAATTAGAATTCCGGGTACAAGAGGTAATATTTATGATCGTAATGGGAAACCACTAGCCACAAATAAAATAGCAAATTCGGTCATTTTTGAAGATCAGGATGTTTATACTTCGGATAGAAAACGGCAGTTGTGTTTGAACAGTAAAATTTATAAGATGGTTCTTCTTATCAAAGAGAATGGAGATACGATAGAATCCAGCTTAAAAATTATAGTTGATCAGAATGGAAATTATAAATTTTCCGTAGATGATTTTTGGCTTCAAAGATTTAAAGCAGATGTATATGGAAAAGCGAATATCGAGGATATGGAAGATAAAGAAAAGAATGCTACGGCAGACGAAATGATATCATTTTTGTCTGATAAATTTTGTGTTTTTTCAGAAGGAAATAAGGATTATACAGATAAAGAAAAAAAGATTTATGGGTTGCCAGAACGGTATGAAAAAAGTGATTTACTAGATATTTTAAATATTCGTTATTCACTATCGTTGCAAACATATCAAAAATATCTTTCAGTGACAGTAGCAAAAGATGTCTCAGATGAAACAGTGGCTGCAATCATGGAAAATCAATATGATATTTTAGGAGTTGATGTTAAACAAGAAAGTATACGGGTTTATGACGGAGGAGAGGCATCCTCTTCTATATTAGGATATACTGGCACAATATCATCCGAAGAACTGAAAAAAAGAAATAATGACAAATTCAATATAAACTCAATAGTAGGTAAATCTGGAATGGAGGAATATTTAGATCAGTATCTTCAAGGTCAAGACGGAAAAAGAGAAATATATGTGGACAATATGGGGAGAACAACGCATGACTTAGGTATAATAGAAGAGCCGAAAGTAGGAAAAGACGTATATTTAAGCATCGATGTTGAGTTACAACAAAAAATATATGAAATATTAGAAAGAAAGATTGCGGATATATTGGTGCAACACTTGATTAATACAAAAACCTTTGATAAAACGGCAATACTTGATTCAGTTGAAATAAAGATTCCGATATATGATGCATATATTGCACTTTTGATCAATGGTGCTGTTGACTGGGAGCAGTTGAGAGTAGATGATGCGTCCGGATTAGAAAAAAAGGTCTTAGAAATTTTTTTTAATAAGAAAATTTACGTTATTCAAGAGATTCAAAAAGATTTAAAAGAAGCATCGGTAAAATACGGTGAATTAGGAGACGAAAAGAAAGAGTATCAGAAATTTATTATTGACAATTTGAATTTTCTTAATGTTGAGAATACGGATCTAGATAAAAAGTGGCAAACTGGCGAATTATCAATAAAAGAATATTTAGAAGGTCAGATTGGACAAGGAAATATTGACTTGGAAATCATCAGATCAAAAGAAGAATATTTGAATAAGGATGAAATATATAAAGCGTTGGTATCTTACATTGTCGATGAATTACAAGTAAATATTCAATTTGATAAAATTATAAATAAATATCTGGTACTTGATGACGAAATATTACCAGAGGATATTATAAAATTATTATATGAGCAACAATTTTTAAATTCTGAAGACGAAGATTTCAAAAATTGGCAAAGCGGGATAATTAGCACCTTTGAATTAGTAATTTCCAAGATACAGAAATTGGAAATTACACCAGCAGATTTGGCTTTGGATCCATGTTCGGGTTCAGCAGTTGTTACAGATACGAAAACGGGAAAAGTATTGGCTTGCGTGTCTTATCCAGGGTATGATAGTAATCGCCTGGCTAACCAAATGGACAATAACTACTATTATAAAATATATAATAATGCATCGCTTCCTTTATATAATCGTGCAACACAACAGTTATCGGCACCGGGATCGACATTTAAACCTGTGACAATTATTGCAGGTTTAGAAGAAGGTGTAATAAATGGCTCAACAATGGTTGAATGTGATGGAGTATTCGATAAAGTAGAGCCACCATTAAAATGTTGGAATCATATGGGGCATGGTGCAGTGAATGGTGTAGTAAGTGCATTGGAAAATTCCTGCAATGATTATTTATGTGAGGTATCTTATCGTTTAGGCATGATAGGAAATGAAAAATTTTCCGACAAACAGGCATTAAATTACATACAAGATTATGCTAAACTTTTTGATTTGGATAAAAAAAGCGGAATTGAGTTAACTGAAAGTAAACCACAAATAACAGATAGCTATGCAATTCCATCAGCTATCGGACAAGGAACCAACAATTTTTCTACGGTTCAATTAGGAAGGTATGTAACAACACTTGCTAATGAAGGAACAAGCTTTCAGTTATCATTAATTGATAAAATTGATGGTGTAAAAACTAATGTGAAAGTAGAAAGTACGATTGAATTAGAAGAAACCAGTTGGGAAGGAGTACATGCCGGTATGGAATCGTATGCTCAAAGTACAGGAATATTTAACGGATTTCCAATCTCAACTGCAGGAAAATCAGGTACGGCTCAAGAAGTTAAAAATAGGCCGGATCATGGTTTGTATATAGGATATGCACCTGCAGAAAATCCGGAAATAGCGGTAGCGGTTAGAATTGTTAATGGGTATGTTGCCGGCAATGCGGTGGAATGTGGAAAAGAAATTTTTGAGCACTATTTCGGGATAGAATGATTCACATACAAATTGAGGAGAAAAACAAATGGATATATTATTCCAAATACAGTATGAGTGGAACAAAGAAGTCTTTTGTTTATATTATCAAACTCAAAGCAGAAAGCATAAAAGGATAATAACACTTTTGGGTGGAATAGTGATTATATTTGCGTTTTTTTTAGTTCTGAAATACGAAATGAGATCATCATGAGTACGATTTTATTATTGGTTTGTGTTAGGGTATTAACAGATATTGTATTTCCTAAATTGAGTACACATATACAAATGAATGCTGCTTTGAAACAACATGGACCGGGAATAAGAATTATGACAATAAAAAAAGATGGAATTAATGTTTTAGTTCCTGAAAGTGGAAAGAAAATCGCAATATCTTTTATTGAAATTATAGAGATTGGTATGATAAATGAGCATTGTTGGATTCGTGTAATCAATCAATTAATTTTTATTAAACGAGAGAACTTTATTATTGGAGATATGGAAAATTTTCAAAAGTTTATTAAATTAAACACATTAGCAGGCGAAGATTGGAGTATGGTATGGAAAGGGAAAAAATAAGATGGATGTTATTTTACAAAATCATACAACGTATGATGAGACAGTTAAAAAATATTATTATCAGAATTTAAAATATAAAAATAAAATTGGGAAAAAAGAACTGGCTAATTTGAGTCATCGTATTATTATAATTGAAGTAATTTTGGGTATTATCATTTTTACTTTAATTGGATTAGATAAGTGGTTTTATAGCATACCAGTTATTACCATAACGTCTGTGCCGTTACATTTCTGGATAATAAGTTATATTAAAAAAATGTTTTTAAGAATAGATTTAAATTTTTTCAAGAAAGATTACGACGAGGAAATCATCTATAATATTTATGAGGACAAGCTGGAAATTATAAGGAAATATGATAAAACAATAGTTATGTGGAAAGATGTAACATGCTGCAATATCAAAAACAATCTTTGCTGGTTGGGATATGGAAATGAAGGGGTTGTGATTAATGGGAATAAATTCAGCTTTGGTACAGTAGATCAATTTATTACGTTTATAAAAGATAAAAATCATATTGATATAAAATTAGAGTAATTGTTAGATTAAACTAAAAATTATTGAAGCAGAACATAGGAAAGCATAGTTTGAGAAAATAGAAATTTATTATTTTTATAGCAGGAAAAGAGATAAACTATAAATAATCCCCAAATTAATGACAGTAAGAAAGGCTGCGTGATATTATGAAAAAATTTAATTTGATTTTATTAGGATTGATACTGATAGCTTCTTTTTCCGTTACAGGGTGTCAGTCGGGAGAGAAGAATGAAACAAATCAACCAGAGCCGACCGTAGACGGCTTGAAAATTACTGCTGAAGGTGCCCCTGTAGAAGTTCGATTAAGCAGCGATGGAAAATACAGTTATGAATATGACAAGGACAAATACGCTGTCACAACTACTACGAATGATTCGAACTTTGAAATAAAGGTAGAGGAAATTAAATCAGGAGTCGTTAAAGGAGAACAAAGCAATGTCATAGTCTATATTCCTGATCAAAGCTATACTCTCATCACAGGTGTTTCTGAAGGAAGTTCGCTAATTCTGCCAGCCATCAATACGGATATAACTGTGACAAGCAGTGCAAGTTCGGTAATGCTTAGCCTTCCTACTGACTATGATAAGACGCTAAATTACACAGGAAATGCGAGTTCCTGTTCAATATCTATGAACGACATGAAGGATTATATTATCAATGCAAAGATTTCCACTTCATCTGTTCAGGTTCTGAGTAGCTGGCCTGAGTATGATATGCTTAGTTCAGATTATAGTTATACAAGCGGAAACGGAACGGCAAAACTCAATATTGATGTTGCAAGTAGCTCTATTACATTTAATTGAATCTTTGTGGGTTACGAACAGACACATTCATTAGCCTTAAAAGATGTACAGGAAGTTATTTGAAGTAGAAAAAATTAATCGTTACGGTCGAGACTATGCACTTTTACAGTTGAAGATGCTGTGTGATCAAGATAACAGTAAAAAACATTGTGGCATAAAGGACAGAAGATTTTCTTTATGCCATATTTTTGCTTTTGTAACATGAATGTCACAGAGGATATTTATACTGAACAAGATAATTTATTGGGAAGGATAGATCTTTATGTTGAAATTATTAAAAGTTTTTCTGGGAACCACACTTTTACTTCTTCTGTTGACAGGAAGTTGTATTTTTTATGCATTTAAAATTGAGCCATATCGTATTACAACAAACGAGGTATACCTCAATGAAGAATCTTCCAGTTTCCTTAAAGTTGTTCAGTTCTCTGATATCCATATAAAAGAAGACTTTACTTATAAAAACCTGAATAAAGTTGTAAAAAAAATCAATGAACAAAATCCAGACGTTGTTGTATTTACAGGCGATTTATATGATAATTATGCAAAGTACCATGATGATGAAATGATTGTAAATGAACTTCAAAAAATCAACGCAAAATATGATAAAATTGCAATATGGGGAAATCGAGATTATGGTGGCGGTGCTGAACGTCAATATGAAACTATTATGGAACAGTCTGGATTTACCGTACTAAAAAACGAAAACTGGTATATTACCACAGATACAGATAAAAAAATACTATTTACAGGTTTAGATGATAGTATACTTGGAAATGTAGCTATGCCAGATTCTACAAAAATATACGAATCTGATTATGATATTTTGTTAACACATGAACCGGATACCGCAGATTCTTTTGAAGAATATTCTTATGATTTGATCCTAAGCGGGCATAGTCATGGTGGGCAGGTAAATATTCCTTTTCTTCCTACCATTAACCAAAAAGCTGTATCATCTACATCTCTTGCCACAAATTATGTGGGTGGAATGTATGAATTAAATGCAGATACAAAAATGTATGTCAATACAGGAATTGGAACAACGCATATTTCAGCCCGATTTGGTGTTGTTCCAGAAATCTCTGTATTTATCATTTATCTATGATTGGAGAACTGATAATGAAAATTTTAATTGCTGAAGATGATGAAAATATGGGAAAAATATTAAAATTATATCTCGAAAAAGAGGGATATTCTGTTGATGTTACATTTAATGGAGAAGATACCCTTTCCTATTTGGAAGAAAAACAAGTAGATCTGTTGTTGTTGGATTGGATGCTCCCTTATAAAAGCGGAATTGAAATCTGCCAAGAAATCAAGGCTTTAGATATTCCTCTCAAGATTATTATGATTACTGCTAAGACAACCACTGATGATGAATTATTAGGATTGACCGTAGGAGCAGATGATTATATTAAAAAACCATTTGATATAAACATTCTTCTCCTTAGAATAAAAAAACTATGCAAATTAGAAAAAGAATTGAAATACAAAGATATTTCTTTAAATCCAGATACACACGAGGTGCTGCAAAGGGAACAGGTATTAGACCTTACCACAAAAGAATATGAACTTTTAAAGTATTTATTGTCAAATCAAAAAATGATTCTGACTCGTGAACAGATTTTAAATCATGTATGGGGAAAAGATTATTTTGGAGATGTAAGAACTGTTGATACACATATTCGACGATTAAGAAAAAAATTAGGCGAATCCTATATCCAGACCAAAATCGGTACTGGATATATCATGGGGGATATAAATGAATAAACTATCCAAAAAATTTATTATAGGAATTATCTGTATATTGGTTCTCTCTTCTTTTTGCTCGATTCTTTTTAATACAAGATATTTAGAACGATTTTATTTATTTCAAAAGAGAAACTCAATCAATCAGATATCAGATGAATTTGCAAAACTGCTCGAACAAGAAACATTTCCACAAGAAGCCGTCAAGCAGATAGAATCTTCTTATAAAGTAATCATTGCTGAAATAGATAGCATGCCGACAGACGATGATAAAACTGTAAATGAAAAGATACAGTCAGCATTTCAAAAAAAGGGGATTGGATTTCAAAAGTATTGGTTTTGGAAAGAAGATTACAAAAAAGTTCTTGAAGGAGAACAAAGGATAAAACTGTATGAACAGAAAAATTTAAACTACAGTCTGCTGATTGATTATATGAAAGAGGATTCCACCATCTATGCAATTACAATGATTGTTCCTAATATATCTGATGCATTTCAGATTACAAATACCTTTTTAATTGCAGTTAATGTTTTTACAATTTTAATTGCTATTATTTTTATTATTGTTTTAGTCAAGAAGATAACGAAACCTTTACGTTTGTTTGAGCAGTTTGCATTGAGTATGAAAAACAATGAATATCTTCCGATTCATGTATCAACAAAAGACGAACTGGAGTCCGTGGCAGAAAGCCTTAATGCAATGGGAAGGCAGATTACTATTTTTCAGCAGTCTCTACAGGAAAAAAATCTTCAAATGGAACAGTTGCTTGAAAATGTAGCACATGATTTAAAAACTCCTATATCCTTGATACAGTTATATGGAAATGGTATCAAGGATGGAATTGATGATGGAACATTTCTGGAAACCATTCTGTCAGAAAATCAACAGATGTCTGCAATGGTAAATCAGCTATTATATCTTTCTAGGATAGAAAAAAATAAAACTGATTCCACACAAGTTAATCTATCGGTTTTATTGCAGAATTTGATGAAAAAATATAAGATTCTGGCAAAAGAAAGAAATATTGAATTTCATTCAGAAATAAAAAATAATATCAGCATGGCAGGAAAAGAGGATCTCTTACAGTCTTTATTTTCAAATTTGATTACCAATGCAATCAAGTATTCGACTGGACAAAACATTACTTTAGAACTATATGAACAAAAAAATAATATTCTCTTTTTTATTCAAAATGACACAGATAATGATTCGTTAGATATTGAAAAGATATGGACGCCGTACTATGTCGGAGAAAAATCAAGAAATAAGAAACTGTCTGGAACCGGATTGGGATTGAGTATTGTAAAAAAAATATGTGAAACGCAAGGATATTCTATTGATTGCATATTTAAAAATAATAAAATTGAATTTAAGGTTTTACTTCCTATTCAAATCAAGTAAAAGGTACACTTCAAAAAGGTGTATCTTTTTTCTGTTGTTGACCTCATAAATTATCAAAATACTGATTTACTTGCCTGTCTCTGAATT
>OBWH01000144.1_pt1 | contig 28330 bp, 45 predicted proteins | sample 1476391 | NCBI WGS metagenome assembly OBWH01 (sample SAMEA2580086, study PRJEB22360) | human gut metagenome | biome: human gut; feature: human-associated habitat; material: faeces | place: Denmark | collected 2008/2010
TGGCCGGGCTGGAATCCTTGGCCCCATCGTCCACCAGAATCACCTCGAGGTTCGTATACGACTGCTGCAGAATGGAGTCCACGCAGTAGCGCAGGTAGTCTTCGGCGTTGTACACCGGCACGATCACGGAAACGAGTGGCTGCATGTGTATCAATGTCCCAGAACAAGGGGACAACCCCCGTATGACATGGTTGCGATCAAAGTCGAAAAAGCAAGGAAAAACACCGGCTTCCCGTCAGAGCATCGACCATAATTAAATGTGTCCACATAAGAATCGAAAAAAAGGAAAACAGGGAAAATGCCCAGCCTCGTTTTTGCCTACATGCTAGGCGTGCTTCTGATGACGATCGGCTCCTACATCATCAGAGCCCAGCAGCCGCGCCCCCGGAATGGGAGGAACGCGTGACTGCAATCAAAATCTTCATCGACAACACGATCTATCCCGTAGAAATCCACAAGGGCCAGGAAGTAGCATTTGTTTTCCTGCCAGCCGGAAAACAAACCGCCCAAGGACGCGAACAACCGGTGTATCGGGCTACATTGGACAACGATACAGGCCGTGTCATCAACGTGACCTGGCAAGCCAAAGGCATGTTCAACCGTCTGGTCACACGGCATGCGCCGTTCCTACGCAGAATGTTCGGCCAAACGGACACCTACCGGTTCGACAACAACATCGACAGTCCGAAGTTCCTCAACAGCGAGGAGCGTCCATGAGTAGCGCCGCGCATAAGGCATCGAAGACCGTCACCCGTGCATCGATTCGCAGAAAACGCGCCACGCAACGCAGAATCGCGGTCTGCCTGCTGGCGGCGATGATGGGCTCTGGTGCCGTCGCCTACTGTCTTCTCCCCCACGGCGAGACGGCATATGCAGGCGAACGTTTCGACACTTCGACGGCATTGACTTCAAGCCAGTTGACCTCCGGGTCGGCTTCGCGTGACAGTCAGCGTGATTCCTTGGATGGTTCGTCATGGGATAGCGGCGAGAACATCGATGCGGATAATCTGACCCTCCTTCACGCCGACAATCCGGTGGTGCGCGCCCTGATCAACGGACGCGACCTGAACGCCACGCCGGCCGGCTTCAATCCGGATCACGACAGCGGCGATGACGGCTCCGGCTACCCGTACGGGCAATGCACGTGGTGGGCGTACAAACGCCGGCATGAGCTCGGACTGCCCGTCGGAAGCCGCATGGGCGACGCGAAGGACTGGGCGGACGCGGCGCAAAGGCTCGGCTATTGGACGGACTCCACGCCCCGCCGGGGCGACATCGCCGTGTTCCGGCCCGATCAGAAGGGAGCCAGCCCCGTATACGGGCACGTCGCCATCGTCGAGAACGTGAACCCGGACGGGTCGGTCACGATCAGCGAAAGCAACGTGAAGGGGCTCGGCGTGGTCACCACCCGCACCATGGACGCGGACACCGCGCACAGCCTCGAATACATCCACTATTAGAAAGGACTTCCCCGATGGGAGACAGGAAACTTGAAACGGTCGCCAAAGAGGTGTTCCTGAGCATCCCACCCGCCGTCAGGACGGGCGTGTTCATCGACGTTTTCACGCCATGCGACTGGCATCACGCCGCCCAGTGCATGGTCGATTACGCGGGGATTCTAGACGACCCGCGCGAACCGTTCGCCCCCGCCTGCGACATGCCGGTCATCTGCACGACCACGGTCACGGAAAAGACCATCGTCTCGGACGTGCGCCCGCTGGTCGGACTGCCGGACGACGCCTACGACGACATCGTGGCCGGCGAGATGGACTACGTTGGCGTGCGCAGCGGAACGGACGGACCCGTGTACGTGGGACAGCTGCCGGGCAGCGTCGAACAGGCATACGACGAATACCTCGATATGATGACCGACATCATGTCCGGGTCGGGGAGGGCCGTGCTGCAGGACGCCCTGGAGGCCGCCCAGTGGCTGGCATACCGGCTTTCCGACCTGACCCAAAGGCATCTCGTCTTGAAAAGGAGCCGGACTTGGAAACTCGCGGAGTAAGAGTCAGGTTCTCCTCCCCCGCGCATGAGAACCGGTACTGGTGGACGATACACGAATGCGACGAACGGTACGTGGTGTGCGTACGCGAACGCCTCGCCTTGCCGGACGGCTTGCTCGCGTACACGGTGGCCGACCGGCGGAACGGAACACGCGGACACGTTAAGGACGAACGTTCAGGCGTCAAGGGCGCATGCCGTCCATCCGACGCGGCATGGCTGCTGGAACAGGCGAAAGCGCAGGGAATTACCGACACCGAGCCGCTGCGCGTAGCGGAATACAAGGAGAAGCATTGAACGGATTCGACCATACGGGCGTAACGCCCGCGAAACATCAGAACAACGCCGCGTCGGACATCCTGACCGGCTGGCACGAGGGGATGTGGGTTTGAGATTCACTGACGACGAGAACCGCATCCTCGAACTGCATGTGACCGGCTGGTGCGACGTGGACATCACCGAACGGACGCTCGACGACATGGGTGAACCCGGCCTGTTCGGCAGACATGTGGCTGACGTGCGCGAAGTGCTGCGCAGGGCGTTGGACTTGGCGAAATACCCCAACCCGAGCCTAGGTTCGACGATAAGGACATCCTACCGGCTTACAGGCAAAGACCACACCAGTTCCGGCTGGTACCAAACCGGCGGCGACATGCTCATGAGCACACCCGAACTGGTCTTGGCTGTCAAGGATGGTGTCGGGTCGGTGAGCAAAGGACAAGGAAAAAACGAATGGAATATCTAGGAAAAAACCGACTCACGCACAGGAAAACACAGACCCCCCCCCGCATGTTCAGTAGGACACTGACCACACTCGCCCTCATCGGCATGCTCGCATCACTGACGGCCTGCACCGGCACGACGACCGCCATGGACGCCGCAATCCGGCAGCCACAGGCCACAGCCACGGCCCGAACGGACACGGACCTGCCCGACCATATCGTCAACGGAGGATTCGACTACCCCGACATGGGTATGTTGGGCGCGCGGGATTCCCTGTTCGTGTACATCAGCCGGAAAGACCTCAGCTACGCGCGCAAGGACACGCAGGACAAGGCGAATCCGGCGGATCCTCCCAGGTTCGCGCTGCCCTCCGGTTTCGACGCCTCCGGATTCGCATGGCATTCCACTCAGGGGAACACCGGGCTCGCCAACGAGAAACCCGACGACGTGCAGGTCTGGACAGCCTATGACGGAGGCAACCATTATGCGGAACTCGCCGCCGCCCAGACCGGCACCGCCATCTACCAGGACATCGCCACCGAACCGGGCGTCATGTACAAGTGGAGTCTGAGGCACGCAAGCCTCGACGAGGCGTATCTCGACAAAATGAGCGTCATGATCGGAACACCCGGCAAGGAGACCGCGCAGGATGCGGTCAGGGTCACGTCGAACGGGCACGGCGACAGGACGGGGGTGACAAGCAAGCTCGTCGCCACCAAGGTCGGCAACATCGCCAACGAGGACAAGGCCGGGCAATGGGAGTCGTACCGGGGCACATGGAGATGCCCTGACGGGCTGACCGTGGCGCGCTTCTCGTTCGAGGCCGTTTCCTCCTCAAGCTGGTCGAGCGGCAACGACGTGGACGACATCACGTTCGTCAAGGCCTACCCGCTCGCATACGACGGCAACGGGAACACCACCGGAAACGTTCCGAAGCAATCCAAGTGATCAAGGAGACGAAGCAATGAGAAAAACCATCACCCCCCCCCGGAAAGCGTGTGACCGTCTGACGGCCGCCGTCACGGGCATCCTCATGCTCATTCCGCTGGCCGCCTGTTCGACCGGAAACCCCGATCCGCGGGCGGCCTCGTCGTCCCCCTCCCCGGCCTCCGCCGTCGGGGCGCGCGTGGCCTCGGACGCGGATCTGCCCGAATACATCGTCAACGGCGACTTCTCCTACCCGGGGGCGCCGTGGGGCAGGGGCACAGCATGGAACGTCTGGCCGGACACCGGCCAGTACGCGTCCGTGGACACTCCTTCGCCCGCGGGCCGGATCGACGGCTGGGATGCGAAACGGTTCGGCTGGACGAGCACCCAGACCGTCGGGCATGCGGGCGTCGTCGAACTCCAGAACCGTTCCGCGTCGGGCAACATCTACGCGGAGCTCGCCGCCTACGAGGCGAACACGAGCATCTACCAGGACATCCGCACCACGCCCGGCACCATGCTCGTCTGGCGGCTGCGCCACACAAGCGTGACCGGGCAATATCTCGACAGGATGAGCGTCATGATCGGCGCGCCCGGACACGAGACCGCCCAACAGGCGACCCGCGTCAGCGTCAACGGGCTCGGCGACAAGACCGGCCCCGTCGGCACGGTCATCGCCACGCCATCCGGCATCGAACCCCGCGACCAGCAGGCGGGCACGGACCCATGGTGGAAGGCGAGCACGGACCCGTGGTGGGAGACGTACACGGGCGAATACCCGGTGCCCGCCGGCCAGACCGTCACCCGGCTCAGGTTCCTCAACGTCGACTCGAGAAGCGGCACAATAGGGAACCTGCTCGACGACATCACCCTCGGCCGCCTCTACCCGCTCAACTACGACGGCAACGGAAACACCAGGGGCGGCACTCCGGAACAAAAAACAATAGAAAGCAGCGGAAAAAATGAGAAAAACAACCTATATTCAGTACGACAGTAGTGATCTTGGCCGCCATGCTACTCTCTCTCACCAGTATCGCCATGGCTGAGGAAACCAGCAACGGGGTTGTTTCCAGCACTCGAAGCTTTCCGTCAACCACCACAAGCCGTCGAAATCTGACGGTCGAAAGCACGTCCATCGAGAACACCGGCACATGGGGAGATGTCGAATCGTTGGACGTGCCGCGAACCAAATCCCAGGCCGAGAAGGATGCCGAGGTGACCCGTGCGAGACTGGAACAAGAGGCCGCGCAGAATCAGACCGTGAACCGTTCCGAACAGCGGGAAGCCATTCCGCAGACAGAGCTTGGTTCCGCTACCGGCACCGGAGCCGATGTTGCCCGGTTCGCAACCGGATTCCAAGGCTACCCGTATGCGTCCGGCAGGAACACGCCATCCGGTTGGGATTGCAGCGGTTTCGTTCAATACGTGTATTCAAAGTTCGGTGTGAATCTGCCGCATTATTCTGGAGCTCAGGCGACGGTCGGAACCCCTGTTGCAAGCTTGTCGGAAGCACAGCCGGGTGATATCGTCGCGAACAATAACCATGCGGCGATTTACATAGGCAATGGCATGGTGATGAATGCTTTGAATCCGGGGATGGGCACGCAGATAACCGGGTTGAACGTGTTTTACGGTGGTTATTCGATTCGTCGCGTCCTTTAATCTTTTCGCGCTCATGGAGAGAGGCGGTGTTCCGCTTGTTTTCGACGGACACCGCCTCTTCGATACACTGCTTTCCCTAGAATCAGGATACGTTCATCGCACCGTTTCCGGAAAACATGGGGAAAATCGTGGCAAGCCACGGGCTGAGCCACGCCCATTGCGCAAACATGATGAACATCCACATCATCAGCCAGCTGATAGCCTTCAACACTATCGGCCCGGTCTGAATTCTCCACATCCAAGTGAACAGGCTCCAAGAGCTCGGCAACGGTTTCCTATCCTTACGCCAGACCAGCCAGCACACGGCGAAGAACGATAGCCAGACAACACCTGCAGCCACGGCGAAGAACCTGTTGACTGGCATATGCTTGCTGACTTTCTGCACGGTCTCGCTGACTGTCGCATGCGCCTGCTTCACCACATTCGACTTATCCAGCACAAGCTCTTGAGGAATGCCGTCGGCGGTCTTGGCCCAGTATTTGAACCGGCCGCGTACGATGAAACGTGCCGACAACGAGTCCTGCAAGTCCAGAGAGTTCTTGCATGTGGTCAAGGTTATGATTCTCGCATCACCTTGATCGGACAACACGTTCACGTCTTCCGGCGTGGTCTGCCAACTGGATTGCATCTCGTACACGTACCAGTAGTCGGCGGTTTGGATGACGATGGCGTCACCTGTTTCCAGCCGGTCGGCCGGACCCATATCGCCGGGCGTACGATGTCCCGCATACGCGCTGTTGCCTTTCCCTCCCGGCATGACGGTGTTCTCATAATGGCCGAGACCGTAATTGTCGAGAACGGTAAGGTCTGTTCCTTGTTGAATGGCTCGTTTCCAATTGTCTCCGAACCGGGGAATGTGCATCCATCCGAGAACCGCGCCGTGTTTTGGCGCTGTTTCGATGGGCGGATCCCCTTCCTGCGCTTTGGCTATCCGCTGTTCACCTTTCGCAGTGGAGTCTTTTACTTCCTTGAACCCCTCGTTCTTTGACAGCAACTGCTGGGTGTGTATCTGATCCATGCTGTTGCCGATGTAAATCCACCCCATGTGAAATCCGAGCAGTATCGCGGTCACTATCATCAATCCGCTCAACAGTTGCAGAATATGCCTGATGGATGAGGTTTTGGGCTGCACCGGCAATGATCGTCTGCCGCGCGGCTGCTGTTGGCCGTCGGTATTCATCGGCGTGGTTTTCTGTGCTGTTTCTTCGGCTTTTTTTATTCGGTTTCGTTTGACGGCTGAGACCGTGTGTCTTCCCATAGTTTATTCGTTCCTGCCTGTTATCGGATAAGTGCTGCCATGCAGCGTGTAGTAGGCATCCGCGATGTGTGCGCTGTCGTAGGGAACACCGTGATCATGAAGCCAGTCGAAAAGTTCGTCGGAATCGCATGGTGTTTGCGCCACAAGCCTAGGAATCGGCCTGTACCCTTTTGGTGTCGCGAACTCGTATTCCATGCCGGATGGTTCATGTGAGCCGGTGAATTGGATTCTCAGATCGGCTTGCACGGTGACGCTGGTTTCCTCGCATAGTCTGACCGCATTCTCCATGTCGCCTATCTCAAAACGGCTGAGAATACTTTCGGCGATCTGCCGTTCCATCGTATATTCACGGTCATCCGTGTCAATACATGAGGCCAACAGTGCGCTTCTCTTCCGCTTGTCAGGAAGTCGTATCATGTCGGCGAGCTTGGACTCTTCCAGATGTGTGTGGAAAGCCAGCAGATTGACTGCCAGTTCGGAGTCGTTGTTGGAGAAAACGATTCGGACGTTTTCCAACTGGTTTGGGGCAAGCCAGTCCAATGCTTTGAGTGGGCTCACTCCCCTGCCTCCTCGTTATTGGTGAGGTTGGCGGAATACTCCCATTCTGAGTAGATATGCATGATGAGTAGGCATGCGGATAGGGGAAATGTGATGGACAGGATTGCCATGAGGAGTCCTGTGGTGTGCCACATGAATATTCCACTGATCAGGCATAGAGAGATGAGTGTCATGCTGGCGGCTTGGTTGAAGGTGTTGTCGTGCATTGTTTCCTCTTCAAATGTTTTTTTATGTGGACACATTCAGTATAACATATTTAATTCTGGCGTCAAATTAAAAAAATGGTTCCCGACCCTCAGAGAAGAGCCGGGAACCGGTGTCCACATAAAAAAATCTTCAAAAGGAAAGTGCAAAAAACACAACCTAAAAAATCTTTTTTTATGGCATCCGAAGATGCACTGATTACTGTAAATGCCATACTGGACAGTCTCAAATAACGACTATTCGCCATCCATATACAGTTCCTCGTCGGCCACGTCCTCACTGCCTTCAACCACAACCACTCCATCATCGTCACGATGCTCGTCGAACTAATCCTTGGCCGTCTCGACATCCATACCTTCCGGAGCGGAAAACCGCACATACTGGCGGGTGGTCAATAGAACAGTGACACCTTGACTTCCTCCCCGCGGCTGAAGCCGGGGGGATTCCCTACCTCGCGATAGGGTGTTTCCTGTTTCACGGACGGATCGGATCGGTGGAACGCATGTTCCTGCGTTCCACCGTCCTGCCGTCTCCGCAGGCTAACACCGCCAGTCCGGCGGCTTGAATGTTTTTGACGGCGTTGATGTCCCTGTCCTGATGGGTGCCGCAGTAGGGGCACATCCAGGATCGGATGTTCAACGTTTTGCGTCCCGTGCGTTTGCCGCACGTGGAGCATATCTGGCTGGACGGGTACCAGCGGTCGATGACGATGAGCCGTCGACTGTACCAGTCGGCCTTGTATTCGAGCATGCTTCGGAACATGCTCCAGGAGGCGTCTCGGATGCTCCGGTTCATGCCGTTCTTGGCTTTCTGCCTGTTCGGCAGATAGTGCCCCGGCCGGTTGGGGTCGGGTTTCGCCTTGGCACGTCGGCTCATGCCCCGCACGTTCAGATCCTCGACGATGACCGTTTGGTTTTCACGGATCAGCCGGGTGCTGAGCTTGTGCAGGAAGTCACGACGCTGGTCCGCGATGCGGGCCTGTATGCGCGCGACCTTGAGACGCGCCTTGCGACGGTTGTTGCTGCCCTTCGCCTTGCGGCTGAGGGCCTTCTGCGCGCGGCGCAGCCTTTTGGCCTGCCTGCGCGAGAACCGGGGGTTGTCGATCTTCTCCCCGGTGGAGAGTATGGCGAACGATTCCAGGCCGAGATCCACGCCGACCGAGTCCTTTGACCGGCGCAACGGCTTGACCGTGTCCTCGACGAGGATGCTCGCATGCCAACGGCCCGCAGTGTCCAGCGAGACGGTCACGCTCGACGGCATCCTGCCTTTGGGAAGTGTGCGAGACCACCGTATGTCCAATGGTCCGCGCATCTTCGCCAACGTGAGCTCACGCTTGTTTTCGTCCCAGGTGAACGCGGTCTTCATGAACGTGGCGGAACCGCCGTGCGCTTTCCTCTTGAACGTGGGATAGTCCCCCGTCTGGTTGAAGAAGTTCGCATACGCCTGTTGCAGATGACGCAACGCCTGCTGCAACGGGACGCTGGACACTTCCTTGAGAAACACGAGTTCGCTACTTTTCTTCCATTGGGAGAGCATGGCGCTCGTGTCCTTGTAGGATACGCTGCGATGTTCCTTGGTCCACGCCTCGCTGCGTTCGGCCAGAGCCTTGTTGTATACGAGGCGCGTGCAGCCCAGGGTGCGCCGCAACAGTCGTTCCTGTTCCGGCGTCGGGTAGAAACGGTACTTGTACGCTCGTTTCACGTTCCTGGACTTGCTCATACTTGCATTATATCTATATGAAATGCAAGAAGCAAGGGGACGGGACCATACACGCCGAAAGAAAACAGCATCACCACCACATGAAGCGCCTTATATCCCCATGGCTAAAGCCAGGGGTTTTACGGCGCAAACCGGTAAGTATCTACTTATTTTATGTGGACATACCCAGTATAGCATATATCTTGAAAAATCAATATCATAAACACATCACCCCAATGAAGGAAACCCATGCCAACCAACCAATCAGAACAAGCAAGACAACGCCACCGCAACATTGACGGAACATTCGCAAAAGAGCTGGACGATATCGGATTCCCCAGCTCCGACACCCTTTCAAAATATGAACAGAAACACCTCCAAGAACAAGAGAAAACAACCCAATCCCCCACTCACGCCGACGATATAACGCCCATATCACTGCCAGAAGGTTGGGCCGAACAACCAGCCATCCACAATGGAGTCATCAACGGTTACGGGAATTCCTCAAGCACCATAAGGCGATTCAACGGGCCGGACGGCAGCAGCCTGACCGTAGAACACAAGGCCGGTTACGAAAAAGACTACGGAGAATACGACGAGCAGTACGTCACCTATCAAGCCGGGCCGGTAACAATCAAACGTATTCTTCCACCGATAAGCCAAACAGATGTCAACGAACTGGTTCGCACCGGTGAACGACTCGAACAATATCGGGCAATGCTCAACAATCAGCCGGAATCTGAGTATGCGGCACCGGTCATCGGCTTGGAGGCTTCAACCTCGGAAACCGGCTTCACCTGCATACGCCCCGAATATGGGGAACCACCAAAGGAACCATATCTGCCATGGAACCGCAATGCCTGGCTGCGGGCACGCGAAGCGGAAAGCCAAGCCAGAGTGGACGGGTTGTTGGATATTCCTCCGCTTTGGGACAGTGATAGGCAGACTCCCGACAGCCAGTAAGACAGGAACGACAATCAACCGCGAATAGTGCGACAAACAATCTCCGAAATCCTACCCACACGAAAAAAGGAATAATTATGGTTGATCAAAAGAAATCCGCACAAGCCAAACAGCAGCTCCGCAACTCCGACGGTACTTATGCCAATGAAGGGAAATCCAGTGGAATGCCGACCGGTGATATTCTCAACCGGTTCGCACAGCATAGCCAGTCCAATACTGGCGGAGCACCCGTCGAAACCTATGAGCAGGGCGAGAAACGTATGCAGGAGCTGGATCAGAAGCTTATTGACATTGCCCGCAAAGAATATGAGGAACGTAAGTTCGGTCCAGACGATGAAGGTTACCGAGTGGAATCCGGACTATATGTCAGCCGCGAGGAGTTCGAGAAGCTGCCCGAATTGGATCGCAACCGGTACATCGCATGGGGCAACGATTACATGGATGGCAACGAGGACGATTGGAACGACCCTCAGCAAATGGCCGAACTTGCCAACGAATCTGCTGAAGACGGTGATGCAGAAGTGTATCTCACCACTCCGGAACTCACCTACACGGATGACATGGACTACTCGTTCGGCGAATATTTGGAATCCAAAGGCTGCAACCCGCAGTCAGCGGAGGAAGGCGCGAACATGGCTCTCCAAGGCCACCCCGATTTGGAATTGACCGGCAACACGTACCCGCAGGTGTGGCCAACCGACACCGATAACAACCATCGTCGCGCGAAACTCTTCTACCTAGGTGGAAGCAAAGGCTGGCGAGTCACCTTCTCAGACGGTCGCGGAGACGTGAACAACACCGTCATCGACTATAAGAAAAGCGACATGGGCAGCGACTACTACGATCAGACCAACACCGCACGAGAAGCATTCAAGACCGCTTTCGACTGGGTGGACGGCGGAAACAAAAAGAAGAAGCACTGACCTCCACGGGTTCTTCCTGTCCAGAGGAAGAACCCGGTCCCTCTTTACCAATATCTTGGGGAATATGCCCGATATTTCTTTGAACTGTACGCAAATCAATTCGAACGTAATCGAAATCGAGTTTGATGATGGGTTGCTGCATTACCGTTTGAATCTGTCTCCGAATGCTGCACATACGCTGCTTACGCTTATCGACAGCGTGCTTAAGGAACCATCCGCGAACAAACTAGAGAGAATAGAAGACCTGCGATTCGATGTTTGGGACGATGGAGGAAATCGTTATGGCATCAGGGTATCAAACCACGGTGCAAGCATAACCGGCCGTGTATCGGCAATCGAATTGGATACATTCGCGGACAAGCTGGAACAATTCGAATTCGGCGTACAGACGGGAGTCGTCCTCAGCAAGCCAGAAGAATAGAACAATGTGGCCAGTCTTCCTTGATCTCGTACAAGACAGATAGGCCACATTGCAATGCAATCAGTCCTGATTCTTTTGAAGCCAATCGACTAGACCAGCAGCGGTCAGATCAGACAGCCTTCTATTGGTTCTCAATTGTCGCGCAACTTCATAGTTTTGACGTCCTCCCATGCCTGAAGGCATGGGATTCCAGCATCAATGCGATGCTGTTGGTTCGCGCTTCGAAACGGCTGCGTTTTCAGCGATATGTTCGCCTCGAACGTCTGGCGCCGTGTTTCCACGCCCGGCCTCGCCCATGCCGGATATGAGTACTTCATGCCCACGTTGCAGTATGTTGATTGCCGCGTTCGTGTCGGCGTTCAACATGAGACCACACTGGGTGCAATGGAACACCGCTTGGCTCTCGCGGTTCTCTCTGCACGTGTGGCCGCACTGGCAGCACTGCTGGCTGGTATACGCAGGGTTGACGAGCAGGAGGCTGCTCGCGTACGCGCGCTTGGTTTTGTATTCGAGCTTCTGGCGGATGCCTCCCATGCTAGCGGAGCGCAGCGCATGGTTCAGGCCGCGTTTCGCGGCCTGCCCGTTCGGCAGGAACCGTCCCGGATGCAACGGGTCCGGGGCTGGCTTCGCTTTCCTGCCCATGCCCGTCAGGTTCAGGTCCTCCAGCACGATCAGATCGTATTTGGAGACGAGCCGGCGGGAGACCTGCTGCTGGAAATCGTCGATGATGTTATGCGCCTGACGGTAGAGCCGGCCAATAACCTTCTGCTCCTTGACGTATCGGTTGGAGCGGTGTTCGCTGCGCACGTACTCCTTCGCGCTCAGACCGGATTGGCTGATACGGCGGGCCTGCGCTTTCTGACGGCGGCGTATCTCCTTGTCGATCTTCTCGAGCCTGGCTTTCGGCAGGTCGAGGAACGAGCCGTCCGACAACGCGAGATTATGCACGCAGCCACGGTCCACGCCGACCTCCATGCCAGTGCGGCGCCGTGATATGGGCAGCGGGTCGTTGACGAACACGAGATGCCCACCTCTGGGATGCACCCCGATGGAAGTGTAGGGGCGTATCTCCTGGGACAGGCGGACGCGGATGCGAATCTCATACCGGCAACCCTGGCCGGGCAGGCTGTGAGCCTTCGAGTTCTGGCCGACGATGACGACCACGCCATGATGCTTGTTGAGCTTATGGAATACCGCGTTTGCGCCCTTGTTGTACCAGCACACGAACATCGGATCCGTCTTGTGCGACTTGAACCGGGGCATCATGCCAGGATACCGGTGCTGCTTCTTCAACGTCTTGCGACGTTTGTTCGCCGCCCACCAGTCCGTGTTCTCTATCCGGTTCGGAGACTGCAGCACCATCGCAGGCACTGACGCCAGCCACGAACACTGCTCGCGCACCTGACGGTCCGTGCGGGAATCCACCACAGGACCCAACGGGACCAGCTCGCTCCTATCCCGGTTCCACTTCATCCGCCGGGTGCGCAACTGATTGTACCGACAACGCCACGCGTCGCACAGCCAGTCCAGCACGACCTGGGGGTTGTCCGACCAGACGGGCATCTCACGGCCTACGGTGTCAACGCACATGCCGAGGTACGGGGCCGCGCCCCGCACCTCCACACGTGCGATGCACACCTTCTGAGTCATGCCAATTTTTATAACATTACGCGCGTAGTAATCAAACAGGGGGACGCAGTTCCTCCCTGCGAAAAGAGGTGAAATCGCGTTCCACCAGCCGGTGTCGCCGTCGTCGGCGACGGCCTGCCGGCGTGCCGCCGACCATGAGGGCGTGTACGAGCCGAACCGGTCGAAAGCGGCCCTGACATCCGGCCAGCGTTGGAACGAGTACAGATCGAGCAGAGGAATCTCCTTTTCTCAGCATTCCCATTTGACGCGGCGACGGTACAGGCGGGGATCATCCCAACCGTTATCCATGAGTCCCGTATTCGCCTCGCGCACCGCGAGACGAATACGGTCGCGTACGGTTCGGCGGCTCACGTAATCCGGATACCAGTCGTCTTCGCAGTCATGCCAGTTGTGCCAGCGCCGGCCGGATGGGATGTGCGCTTTCCGGCCCCGAGAGTACGCGTATGCGGCCACATCGCCTTCAAGAGTCGGCGGCTCCGCCGAGTGCATCCGGTTGTATCGCAGGTACGTGTACCCGTGTTCCATTGCCTCGCGTTCGAGCACGCGGTATGGTTTGTCTTTGAATGTGCGGGACATTCGTTTTTTCCTTCCACTAGGTTTTAGTCCGCCTAGTAGAAGTCGCGGGGTTGCAACATTGCTTTTCCTTTCCGATAGCCAACTATACAAAGGACAAACGAATAGTCTTTGATGTTATTGCGTATCCAATGTGTTGATATGTACGTCAAGTTGACGTACAATATACGGTATGACAAGCACTATTACGGAACCAGCACGCAGCTCACGCCTCAACATGCGCCTCACGCCAGAACAGCGTCAAACCATAGATATGGCGGCCTCTCTCAAAGGCTCCTCCATAACACAATGGGCTATAGACCATCTCGTCACTGACGCGCGCCGAGACATCGAAGAGGAAACCGTCACCCGCCTGCCCTCCAAGGCGTTCGACGAATTTCTCAAGGCGCTTGACAAGCCTGTACCGAAAGCCGCGAAGGAACTCATCGAAATGGAACCCGACTGGATATGAGATTCACTGCACCGAGGCGTATATGCCCTTCCGACACACTTGATGGATTTGACTGCGGTATTGCCCTCATTGACGAATGGCTGTCCGTGAGAGCTCGTTCCGCGGAGAAACAGGGAACAGCCGTCGCATACGTCACCTATGCCGAATCAGGGAAGCTTGCCGGATTCTACTCTCTCAGCGCACACGCAATGGAACGCTCAAGCATCGCGGGTGGATGGCTGCAGCGAAATGTCCCCGAGAGAGTACCCATGATTTTGCTCGGCATGCTCGGCGTAGACAGGCGCTTCCAAGGCAAAGGACTCGGCAAGAAGCTGTTGCATGATGCGGTCATACGTTCCCTGAACATCAGCTCCGAACTTGGGGCAAGGGCTCTTATAGTGGATCCCGTGGATTCTTCCGCCGCAAGGTTTTATGAGAACAACGGCTTCCAGCACATTCCGGAATCAGAACGCATGTTCCTTAAACTCGTAGGAAAACATCTCGTTTAACATTCAAGTCCTTGTGCCGTTGGCTGCGATGCATGCGGCCATGCGTCGCGTCTCCTCTTCGACCTCGTCGCATGGCCATTTGTGCGCTTCGATCCACGGCCAGCCATTTTCTCGCAAAGTTCGCGCCGTCGCGCATCCGGATTCTCTCCGACCGGCCCGTTGACCGATTCCCGCCTGCCTGCCGTGAATTATCCGATCATGTGTTGCACTTCCGCATCAAATCGAATCCTCCCTGACTCCCAGGCAGCCGGGCATGCCGCCCCGCGACGGGTCGGGCATGAACTGCTCCGGATTGTCCCGTATCGCCGTCAGCAATGCGTCCATGTCGAGCGCGTACAGGCCGCTGTTCGACTGCGGGTTGAGTTCGATCACATGCGGCTGTCCGGCATCGTCCAGATACAAATCCATCACATACGGCCCCGTTGCCTCGTCGCGTATCGCATGGGCGACCTCGTGCGCGAACGCCTCGTACAGGCGTGTGATGTCGGGATGCGATTCGATGCGCCCATTGTTACGGGTCTCCTCCATGCGAGGATCGTACTGATCGCCCCGATTGTCGGCGGGCGTGAAACGTTCCACGCAGCCGGCGCCGCACACCGGTTCCCCGCCTATCACCTGCACCCGGTACTCGTATCGCATGCGCGTCCGCTGCTGGACGAGCGCCGCGTCCGGCTCGCCCTCGAACAGGGCGAGATCATAGCCGGCCCACCGCCATGCGGCGAACGGGATACGCTCCGGCTCCCCGCCATACTCGTCCGACTGTTCGAACATGCCGTCCGGGTCGACGAACGCGAGCGGCAGACGCTTCTCACGCAGCATGAACTTGACGACCGCACCCGCACCGGGATGCCGGTCGAGCAGGCCCCGCACCGCCGTATCAATCGCATCCCCGTCGCAGGGGACGGATCGCACGTCGCGTCCCAGAAACGGGCGCAACGCGGGCATGAGATCCCACCGGACGGCATTCGATGGCGGCAGGGCGAGCTGGTCGGCATACGGTCGGCACATGACCGCACCGTAGTGGGCGAGCATCATCGGATCCGGCCCGTCATACGGCCGGCCCGTCACGCGCACATGCGGGTCCGGGAGGATACGTGCCGCGGCCTCCAGGCGCGCCGCCTGTTCGCGCCAATCCTCCGGATCCCCGTCGCCCGGCACGGCCTCGCCGACGTATCGTCCCCATGCGGCGCGATACGCTTCCGGCGTATCCATCACGTCGGGCGGGCATTCCTTGGGAATGATGTCGATGAGCCAGCCGGTCATTCGAAATCCTTCTCGGTCAGCAGGTTCCCCTTCTGGTCGAGCATCAGCATACCGCCGTGTGGATGCCGTTCGCGTAGTTCACGTGCGGTTTCCGCGCCGCGCCCCAGGTATTCGAGCGAATACATGCTGTCGGGAGAACCTAGGTCGAGGTTCAACGGGTCGGTATCGCCCAGCACATATCGGTCCAACGCCTTCATGACCAGCCGGAACGCCTCGTACCGGGAGGGCAGGCCGGGCAGTCTTTCCCCATCCGGCGTCGCCCCTGTGAAGATGGTGATGCCGAGCATTTCCCTCGGTTGTTCACCCCATCCCACATACTGGTCGACCAGCCGCCAGCAGGTGCAACCGGATTCGTATGCCGCGAGTTTTTCGGAATCCATTATTCTCCTTCCAGTTCGGGTATCCAGTTTTCGACCATCGGCCGACGCTGTGCTTTCGGCACTGTCTGTTCGTAGAAGGTGCTGCGTTCGGCGGGCGCCATGTCGATGAGCCAGTAATCGTCGCCGTCGCGCATGATGTCGAGAGACCATTGGCCCGCCAGATCCAGGCCGGGCAGCAGCTTCCTGACATGGGCGGCGACCAGGTCCCTCGACTCCCCGTATTCGCGCATCAACGAGGGTTCGCGCATCGTATAGGTGACCGCATCATGCCGCATGTGCGGATTGGTGCGGTCGGCGTGGTTGCGGAACCGGTCGTTCATCACCTTCGGATCCCAGTACGGGTGGACGCCCAACAGCTCCTTCGTGTCGCAGTCGATGAAGCACCGGTATTCGCAGCGCAACGGCAACCCCATGTAGATGGTCGGCAGTCCAAGCCGGTCGGGGATGTATTCTCGCACCACGAACTCGTTGGTCGTGGACACCCCGTACATGGCGGGCCGGTTCAACGGTCCGGCCATTTCGACCGCCTGCGACTGGATGTACAGCAGGTATTCGCCGATTTGCAAGACCTCGTGCGGATCGGCGACGTGCGCGTTCCGGTAGTCGTATTTGCTGGAATACGTGCCGGTCTTGAGGAAATACGACCCGTCCGGGTCGAGTCCGAACGTGGCTTGCGCCCAACGGTCCACGACATCCAGCGTGGCGGCGGTCAGCGACTTGTATTCGACGCGCGACAGCTGCAACAGGGTCAACGGCGCCTTGGCGATGACGGTCCTGGGGATGCGGAAGAACGTCTTGCCTTCGTTCGCCTTCGCCAATGCGGGCAGCCAATGGCCTATGCTCGCCGGGTTCATGTCGAGCATTCGGTACATGACCGGATCCAGGTCGAGCAGGTCGAGGCCGGTGCGGAACATGCCGTACGCCTCACGGCGTCGCCTCGCGGAACGTTTCGGATCCGTGGCGCGCCGCCACATATCCAACAGGAGCGGATAGTTCACCGCATCAATCTGACGGTGGATGAGCTCGCCCGCCAACTGGGGGCGCTCCCCCGTCTGCAGGGCATTCACGTCCGATTCCGTCACATACTTTTCCGGGACGGGAGCCAATGCCGGAATCGTGGTCAGACGTTCCCCGTCGAACCGGATGACGCCTGTATCCGACAGCAGTTCGCGCACGATGCGCGCATCCAACGCCAACGCCTCGTCCGACAGCCCGTGTCCGGAGCGGGATTCGACAACGGTCTTCGCGTCCGGACCCAATGGTCCCGTGGGCGCATTCTTCCGGTCGAGCACGTTCGCATGGTAGGAGCGTTCGAACTCGCGCAATAGTCCGGGCGTGGTGCTGAGCATGGCGGCCGCCGTGTCCACGTCCAACGGCCGCGGCCCGCCACCGTTCAGAATACGGTCGAGAAAAACGGTCAAGAGACCACCGTCCAGACCAGCAGGCCGACGGCCGCGAATACGAGAATCCACATGCCGAACAGCGCATACCGGGCGCAGCGCATGCCGGTCAGATACCGGTCGAACACACGCCGCCGCTCGTCGAGCATCCGCTGCCAGTCCGTTTCGCACCGGTCGAAATCGGCCGGGCCCATACTGGTGCCGCCGTACGCCTCCAAATGGTCGCGCAGGGACGGCATGGGCGGGGCCGGCCACGGTTCAAACCGGAACGGGCGGAAGCACATCGCATCCCATACGACACGCAATCCACGTCGGAAACCGGCCCTGAAACCGCTGTCCGTATAGTCCATCAGCCCCTCCTGTTCCATCTCTCGACCGCCGAATGCAGACAGGTGACGCGGGCCTGGAACGATGGGTCGAACGGAACGTACCAGCCCGGCATGTTCCCGCCGCAGTCGCAACGCACCGTGTACCGTTCCGTCGTATCGTCCACATCATCGTCGATTCGCGGCATGCCGCCGCAGAACGGGCATGGTTCCAACGTCTCGTGTTCGACCGTCGCATGCCTGTTGTTGCGGGAATCCCAGATTCTCGTGGTCTCCATCAGAGCCGTCCTTTCCGCCTGTTGCGTTCCAGACAGTCGCCCATCGCCTTTTCGACCTCCTCGTCCGTGATGTCGAATGCGGTGATCAGGTTGCCGACCGTCTGCAGCACGTCCGCCAGCTCGCCGAGCATGGCCGTACGGCGCTGGTCGCGCACATGGTCATGCCAGCCGGCCTTCGCCTTGTCCCGGTCGTCGCCGAGCTCGCCGCCCACGTTCACCCCGTAGCAGGCGAGACAGTCCGCATGGTCATCGAACTCCCGGCCGATGCCGCTCGGATCGGCCGGATCGCAGGCTTTCAGATACTGCTTGCACGCCTCCACGAGCTCGGCCGACTCCTCAAGGTTCTTCACGGCCAGCCACTTGTCCCGTTCCAGACGGCCGAACGATCGGACATCCGGGAGATGCACGGTACGGGTCCCCTCATGGATCGGAGTGGAATCGTCGGATTCCGGCTTCCACGGGACCTCTTCGACGGCTTGAATTGAATACCGTGTGTATGGGCCTTGTGCGGACAATTCCTCGGGATTGTTCTCAACCTCTTCGCCCATCCATTCGCGGTTGCCCCGGATTCTCCATACCCGTCGTCCGTCGGATAGGAAATACAGGTTCCCGTCCTTGCCCATCCACAGTCCGGGAAGATTCGGGACCGGCGCGGAGCCGACCGGAACTCCGGGCTGGAGCCTCGTATATGGGCTAATGGAATCCAAAGCCTTGACTTTTACGCCCACGCCGAATAGGAGCATGTCAAGCTCGCCATTATCATCGAACACCACGCCGTATCCACCCTGCGTGGCCTTCCACAGGCCGGTCGAATCCGGCGTTCTATAGTCGCTCATTCGCTGTCTCCTATCTGTTCGTCCAGCCATGTTTCGGCCTCGTTCAGGGTCGCGCATTGTCTCCGGATGCTGTTCTCCACGCCGGATGGCTGACGGACGAGCAGGATCGCCGTATACCCGCCGACCATGCTCGCCACGACGCCTCCCCGCCTGGTATGGATGCGTCTGGGATGCTCCCACATGCGAGGCAGTCCGACGCGCGCCTCATGCTCGATCAGCATCATGTGCCCCTTCTTCCTTCGGATGACCGGCTCCGTCGCGGTCCAGGTACCTGCGGTGCAGGCGCGTGGATTCGCGTTCGGGCAGGGAGTCCACCCAATGCTCGATCGCGTCCCGCCTCACCCGGTTCAGCCAGGCCTCGTACGCATCCGATGCCTCGTTCAACGGCAGGCCCACCGCATCACGCAGCATGGCGGTCACCGCCATGTACACCATGTCGTCGGTCAGCGGCAGCCCGCCCTCCACATGCTTGGGGCCGATATCCACCGATATGACGCCATCAGGCATCGAGCCGTCAGACAGGAGCGCCGTCTTGAAGAATTCGCCGGGAATCCTGACTCCAACTGTTCCATCTTGTAGGGTGACGGCCTTTCCGGTTAATTCCGTGCCGTTCCTGTAGAAAATGGTGGCGACGGTGTTCCCGTCATGCTCCGATCCGCTCACGGTCGGCTCCTTTCGTTCCGCCATTCGGCTTTTCTTCCGCTTCACCGCTCCGATACCGCGTAACGTGACGTTTGTGATTCGTTTCGATACCATGCGATATTTCAGATATGCGTCCCGACTTTCCGCCGAAGGATTCATCTTCGCCGGCTTCTCCGACGAGCATCAAAGACAAGTTCACGCCCTTCTCAGGGCTTATATAAAGGGATCCGAATCTGATTTTCGGAACATGGATGGCATTGTCTGTCTTGACAGGAACGGCAGTATGGCAGGAGCCATTCTCTACACCGCCATCGCATACGAATTTGCTTCCATCACATATATACGTGCCCTTGCGGTTGGATCTGCATACCGCAACAAGGGGATTGGCTCCGTGCTTCTTGGGATGCTCGCGGGCATCAGCTCGAAAAACGGCATGAACTGCATTATCGGAAACTGTCATCGTAATCTTCGACCTTTTTATCGACGCAACGACTATCGGGCTTACTCTCCGAATGAGGCAATGATTCTACCGAATGACCCAGAACAGATTCCGCAAAAACCAAAGGATCAATATTATGATTGTTGGATTGTGAACCCAGCCTGATAATCCTGCCTCCATTCCTTCTTACCGCCTTCTCGAACGATTGTTCATCGCCGAGGCTGACAAACACCCCCGGCTGTTCCGAATCGCATTCGTCATAGGCCGTCTCCGGTCGCGGAGCATTAACAGCCGGTAGCGTTTTCACCGCAGCCACGTGCAATGGCAGGCTTCCGTCCGCGCGTCGGACGAGCAGGGATGAGGTTCCGCCCAGCAGGACGAGCGTATCCCCCTCGCCGGTGATGATCGCCGGGCCGACGAGTATGGCGCCGCTGTCATACCGGACCCGCAGCATCAGGTCTTCGTTTTTCTTCGGATTGGTCATTTGTTCGTCCTTTTCGTATGCGAATCGGTTTTCGACGATCCGGCACAGCCGGCTGCGATGGTCATCAGGGCGATGGGAGGATACGGGATGATTCCGTCCATCACAGGTTCTTCTCCCATTTCGGCCGGATCGTGGCGACGTGGCGGGCGACGAGGCCGGTCGGGTCGATGATGGTCGCGTCCAGGGCGGTCCGGTTGTCTTTCAGGTATTTTCCGTAGCGGACGGCGAACCGTTCGAGTATCTTCGGCCGGTCCGCGAACATGGTCAGATCCACGAAGAACCGTCTGTGCGGCAGTCGGCCGAGCGTACGCGCGGTGATCGCCCACAGTTCACGGCCCGACCGTTCCAATGCGCCGTCCCCGTTGGCGATGACGGGCCGCAACGGGAGGAACCCCGGATACCGGTCCGCCCGGTCGAGCAGGATGAGCCGGTCGGGGAACCGCATGCCGGTCAGGCTCGCGCCATAATCGACGGGCCTGTCGAGCCGGCTATGGTAGGCGAACAGGAATTGGGTGCCGAGCAGGCGGATGCCGTTCGCATCCAGGAGAACGTCCTCCGTCAGGGCGTTCAGCGTGTTCGCGAGACGTTTCGCCGTGTTCTCGCCCGGCGTCGGCTCGGATGGGACGATGATGATCCGGTCCGTGGTTTCGATGGTGAAGCAGGCGGAACCGTTCGTGATCTCCATGGATTTCATGCCGTCGGCGATCGGGTTCGGCTCCCACTTGTCGCCATCCGCGAGACGACGCGCGCAGGATTCCAGATCCGCGATGATCGCGTCCGCCTCCATGTACGTGTCATAGAGACGCCGCCATCGCGTGCGTGCCAGTTCCGGGATCTTCGGATCGTCGCAGGACAGGTGGCCTATCCCGTTCTCCGCGTCGTTGATGGCGGCGGCGAGCCCGCGGCGGGCGACCGCCAGCATCATCCTCGCCTCGGTGTTCTGTTCGAGCGTGAAATCATGGTTCGGCATCAATCATCCCAGCTTTCCCTGTTCGTCCGGATTTCGTTTCGTGTGATGGCGGCGCGCGTGCGCAGCCGGTTGGGGCGCGGATCGTGCGCGCCCGCCTTGTTGGAGCGTCGGATGAGCCGCATCGCCTCGATGTACGCGGGGTTCGCCGTCCTATTCGGCCGTGCCATGATCCGCCTCCGATGCGATGTCGTGCAGGATGCGGGAGAGACGCAACGCGGTCTCCCGGTCGAGGATGAGGCTCGCCGACCGGTAGGCGGTCGTATGTTCCGGGTCCGTGTCCTGCCGGGCTATCGCGATGCCGACCGTATCCCGGTCGCGCCCGTCCGTCCACCGGCGGCGGGTCACCTCCGCCCGGTCGACGACCGTCGTGTCCGCGCCGCACGGGATGGTCAGCATGAGCCCCGTGTGTTCGAGCCCGCCGACCGTGGTCTCCACCTTGGTTTCCGTGGCGTTCAAGTCCGTCATCATCCGTTCCTTTCCCCGGTCTTCGACCGCGCGGGCATGCGTCCCGGTATGCCGAGCCGGCGGCATTCGGCGCATTGCCCGTCCGTCCACCCTGTCGGGTCGAGCATGATGTTCGTGCAGGTACGGCATTCGGGCAGCCGGTGCAGTGGGCAGTAGTATGTGTCGTGTTCGAGTCCGGGGTGTTCGTCGGCGTACAGGATCTGCCAGCCGGCCTCCAGACGGGCGTCGTTCAGCAGATCGCTTTCGTCCGCCCGCCACTCACCGTCGTCGAATCGTGCGTCACAGCCGGGCGCGTCACAGGCGAGCATGAGCATCGGGGTCGTATACCCGTCGAAGGTTTCCCGAAGAAGCGTCACCGGTCTTTCGCCCGCTTTCGTACCGCGGCCGTGGGGCATTCGACCCGTTTCGCGGGGACGTCCTCCGCGTGCAGGCGGATCGTCTCCCTGTCGTCGCCCGCGACGGGCTTCCGGTATGGTCGACGGTTCACGTCCGGCAACGGGTCGATGCCGATGCCCCGGCGCAGGAGGTTCGCTATCCGGCGGCATGGCTTCTGGTACAGATGCCGGTGGTCGCCGCACGCGCCCCACATGTGGCGCAACGGCCCGCCGTGGGGGAACGCGAGATTGCCGGCCAGGATGTCGCCGTGGAACACGGGCACCGTGGGATCCCCGTCGTATCCGGCGAACACCGGCCCATACGACCATCCGTCTCCCAGTTCTTCGGCCAGCGCGTTCAATCGGAGCCGCATGTAGCCCGTGACGTCCGCGGCATCGTTTTTCCCGGCTTGTCGTCCGGGGTCGGCAAGGGCTTCCGCCTGCGCCTGCTCCAACTGGCGGACCGTGCAGTGCACGCATTCGGGGTGCATTCCGGCCCATGCGCCGACCATGAACGCCATGTGCCCGGTCTCGCCGGTCAGGCTTCCCATGAGGGGACGCGCCTCCCATGAGGAGAGCGGCCGCCAGCCGTCCCGTGAGCAGTCCGACTCGTAGCCGATCATCCGGGTGCGGGATCCCTTGTCCGGCCACACGTGGATGAGGCCGGTTTCGACGTGGAGCGCGTATTCGAATCGGATCACCATTGGTATCCTCCCGACCGTTCGTATTCGAGTTCGTCCGTGCAGAGCGGGCACAGTCCGTCAACCAGGTTGAAGCATTCGTCGCCGCAGCGGCGGCAGCAGCCGGCCTCCGGCACGCGATCCATCCGGTCGAACAGGTAGTCGCCCATCGCGTTGATGTCGATGCGGCCGGCCTTGCCGTGCAGGTATCCGGCCAGCAGCCTCTTCAGTTCGCGGCGGGCCACCTGCCTCGATTCGTTCCCCTTTGAAGCCATGTCACTCCCTTTCCAACCGGATTTCGTATTCCGGGGTTTCGACCATCCCGTCGTCGAACAGGAAGTCGCCCATATGCTCCACGTCGACGGGCAGCCCGCTCCCGTAGAGGTATTCGGCGATCGCGTTCTTCAGCTCGCGCCGGGGCACCATGCGGGCGTCGTCATCGTGTTTCGCCATGATTCCCTCCTCCATCATGTGTTTCATCGATCCCGGCGAGCAGCTTCGAGAACATGCCCGATATGGCGCGCGCCCGGTCGCCGTTATCCCCGGTCGCGAAACGGTGGAGCTCCCACTGGTCGGCGGCCGCCGTCAGCAGTCGGAGCGCCTCCGGCACGTGATCCATGGACGGCTGCGGCACGGCCGGTTCCGCCGTTTCGGGCAGATAGCGCCATGACTGCGGCGCGTGCTTCAAACCGACTTCCGACAGGGTCTTCGGCCTGTCGTATCTGACGGGCGACTCCAATCGGTATGCGTACAGGCGGTCGGCGCCCTGCGCGTATTCGTCGAATTCCTCTTTCGACAAGCCGGATGCGGGACCGTATTTCCTCCAGATGACATCCGGCATCGCGGCGTGCATGCCCTTCACCCGAACCTCTCCGACGATCAGGCCGGTGCCGGTCCGGTAGACGAGCATCCGGCCGATCATCCGGCTCATGCGGCTGCGCCGGATTTCGATGGTTTTCTCCCCGTCCAGGATGAGATCCGCCCACTTGGGTTTCAGCGCGAACACGGCCGCCGAGACCCGGATTCCGTCATTCATCGTCAATCTCCTCCCATTCCATGCCGTATGCGGCCCTGACCGCGACGGTCGCGATGCCTTCCCGCTGGCTTTTGGTCAGCCACGGGTATCGTTCCAATGCGCGGCGGACGCGCCTAATCGCCTGCTTGTCCGCGCATCGCATGGCCCCGTCCATCCAGCCCAGCTGGTAGGCGTTCACGAGCCCGCAGGCGCGCAGCGTGGCGTCCGGCGTGGTTTCGACCCACCGGGCCGCGGCATCGGCGCTCTCATCCAACGGGTTCGTCATCCCGGCCTCCCTCGTTCGCGATTGTCTGGAGAATGCCCGCCAGACAGCCGATTTCGCCGGGACTCAACCGGATTCGGCGGATCGTGCCGCCGTCGTCGGTGGACAGCACCCACGTGCGGACGCCGTGTCGGCCGTCGCCCGGCAGCCAGGTGAGGCTCGTATGCCCGCATGAGGCGCCCGTGATCATGCCGGCGCGGCGTTCGACTTCGATTTCCGGCTTCATCGCGCACCTCCCAGGATCAGGGGCACGGCGGCCCAACGGTGGAACACGCGGCCCGGCGCGGCCCTGCAGTACGCGTGGTCCGGATGCAACACGGTCACGCCCTCCGCGGCCATCGCCTCCAACGTGTCCGGCCTGTCGTCGATCAGCACGTCCGGCGTGAGCAGCGTCTTGTCGCCGTTGTAGTAGCCGTCGAAACGGAAGCCGTTGCGGTGCAGCCAGCGTTGGCTTTCGCCGCGCCAGTCATCCGTGCGGCTGGTCGCCATGATCACCCGCCAGCCCGCATCGTGCAGATGGTTCAAGGCTTCGGCGGCTCCCGTATACGGTTCTTCTCTGGAGTACAAGCCGTCGGCGACGGCGCGCGTATGCCACCATCGGAACGATTTCGCATCCCCGCTGAACGGCCATCCGTCGGTCAGCGTGAAATCGTAGGCCGTCGGTTCCGGGCACGGGCATTCGTCCTCGCCATGTCCGCATTCGCGGATGTAGTCGCGCAGCCCGTTCGTGTAGTCGGCGACGGTGTTGTCGATGTCCACCAGAATGGTCTTGCTCAAAACAATTCTCTCTTTCCGAGTTTTCCGCCGGTTCGTCGAGCCGGGCATCGACGGCTTCGCTCTTGTGCCCGCAGGAGCCGCAGGGTATGTCATGTCCTACAGTCCGTTCTTCGTCAGGTACTTGTTGTTGATGATCTTGAAGCACCGATTGGCTCCCAGTTCGTTCGCCAATCCTTCGGACAACTGCTGGTCTTCGTGCAGATGCCAGACGATGCCCTCGTCCAGACGGTCTTTGGTGACGTTGCCACGCAACCCGTCTACTTTGGCGATCATGTCGTCCACGCTCCCCGTCAATGCCCACTCGTGTTCATCGAGTTCCGGGACAGCAAGATTCGGCATGCCGGTCGGCCACTGGTCACGGTCGATCTTGTGGTGGTCTTTCCAGACGGCGAAGACGAACGGACGTTGGGCCGGCAGTTTCAACCGGTTTGATTGGATGCCGGGGCCACATAGCTCGAACTGGACGGCCATGCCGGGCCATAGCATCTTATCCAACTGGAATCTTTTGGCGAGCCGCATGTTCGCGGACATGGAGTCGAGTTCCCAGTTGCGGGAATACACGTGGACTTGTTCTCGTTCGTCCATGCTGAGCGTGGTGCTGGTGCCATCCACTTTCACAGTCGGCACGGCTTTCAGGGTTTTCAGCTCCTCATACCATTCGGTGAGCGTCTGCAAACGTGGCGCGTCTGACTTGGAGCAGGGAGCGTCGAAACGGCCGACCTGTATGCCGCCCATCGGCAACGGCTCCTCGTATTTGAGCACGTTCGCTTCCGTGGTGATGTCCGTGCCGACAGGGGGCGTGTATCGGAACCCGAGTTCATCCAAACGCATGATCAGACCCTGCGAGTACACGCCGCGCAGTTTCACAGTGCGCAGCACATGGCCGGTGATTTCCATGGAGCCGACGATCATGGTCTTCTGGCCGCGCTCCTGGAACGCCTTATAACGCGGATCATAGGCAGGCAGGAGACTATCAGTCTCGAAATAGGCGACCCTATCCCCCGGCTTCAGATGCATATCCTTGCCGACCACCACACGCCAACCCAATACGCGGGCGACTTCGACACGATCGGCTCCCTCGATGGGGTCGATGCCGGTGATTTCTTGGACGCTGACGAGTTTCCTGTTGCTCATGCCGCTACTCCCATGCTGTATTGTTTCGGCGAGATAGTGATGACCATTTCGTTTTCGTCGTCGTAGATGCTTGCCTCATACCCGTTCTCGTTGGCGATGTCTCGTGCCATGGCGAGCATTTGCTTGAAGCTGTAGTCTGCTGGTACTGGTGTCGAATACTCGTATGCGCCAGCCACGCCGTCTTTTGTGCTTCTGATTTCATACATTTCGTGTTCTCTTTTTCTCAGTCGTCGACCGCGTCGAATTTCGTCCAGTCGCTCATGAAGTCGGCGACGCTCCAGCCACGGACGAGGAGAACCACCTCATTCGGGAAGTCTTCTTCGATCGCGTATCCGCTGGGTTTGAACGTGGTGATGCCATACAGGGAGCAGGCGTAACGGTCGGAAATCACTTCAGTGGGGTCTGCCAGATCCTCGCAGGAATGGATTTCCCCGCCGTCGAAAATCTTGTCTGCTGCTTCCTTGGGAAGTTCCTCGTATTTGCATCCGTCAGAAGTGTTGCGGCGCACGGACACGTCGAGTTGTCCTTTTCGCCACTTGTCCCAGATTTCATGGCTCAGGTGGGCGCGGAACATGTTCTTGAAGTCTTCGATGTTCATCATGATTTCATGCCTCGATGCTTTCACGGTCGATTCCAAGTGCCTGGATTGCGTTGTCGAGAGAGTCGGGAATGATGCCACAACAATCGCTTCCGAGCATGTCGTGGGCTTCTTCCGTCCAACGGGTCATGAGCTGGTCGAACTGGAGCGCATCCAGCTTGCCGGGGTCGATGCCGTTGTCTTCGAGGCTTCCCTTGTCGAAGTAGGTGACGCCGTACTGTCCGAACGCATCGCCGTAACCGTAGAAGTCCGGTTCGCGGAGGCTTAATCCCTTGGGCTTGTAGTTTGACAGGAATTTCAGGAAGGCCTGTGCGCCTTGCTTTTCCTCTTCGGTGAGAGTGCTGTGCTTGAGCGCGTCATATAGGTAGAAAGCGTATGCGTTGTTCATGGTGTTTTCCTCTTTCAATTATTTTATGTGGACATATTCAGTATAACAAGTAAAAAAGAAAAAGTCAAAGACACCACAAAAACCAAGGAGAGACACCAAAAGAAGTGGAGCAGACGGGAATCGAACCCGCGACCTTTTCGTTGCGAACGAAACGCTCTACCAACTGAGCCACAACCCCAATCGAGCTGCCGGTCGGATTTAAACAGAGGCTTCTTTCCCTGTTTGTTGCCGTGTCGGCGCGGCTTCCCCTCATCTACCGAAACTGCGGGGGGTTACATTATTCGGTGCAGTCATAGGAATCTCCTTAATCTCGTGGAAACCTGGAATAGGTTTCCCTCCTGCGAGCCGTCGACCGGATTCGGACCGGTGACCTGCGCATTACGAGGGCGCTGCTCTGCCAGCTGAGCTACGACGGCGAAAAACCGTTCCGGCATGAGGAACGGCGGATGGGCCATGCGAGCAAGGGGTTTCTAATCCTACGACCGGTTCATGCCGCCGACCGTAGACTGCTCCCATTCGGGAACCCAGTTTTTTCGCATGTGGCCACTGGGCCCATCGTGCTTCGACGGGATTCGAACCCGCATTACTCCAAAAACAGAGCATCCTACCGTTAAATGACGAAGCGGTGTTGCGGATACGATGCTGGGGAAGCGGTTCTGTCAGGCTACTGAGGTGAAGGCCTGCGCCGTGACCATCGTTCCATCCCGCCCCAATATGGCAGCGGGCGGGTGGTGGCGTTGATATCGCATTCGCAAGAAATAGAGCGGATACGGGCGCTACGTTAATCATCGGCCTCAATTATGAAAAGTCCTCCCAACGTATCGTTCCCAAAACAGGTAAGCGTTCAATACCTGTATGGGTGGCGTTGACGCCCGTGTTTCCGCTGGTGCTTTCGCCGGGATTCGAACCCGGACTGAATGCGTCCTTAGCGCATCGCCTCTACCGGTTGGGCCACGAAAGCATGCGCAGGCAATCCGCAGGGATATGCCCGCGCAGTCCACAATCGATCCGGCCACTCGTGTCGAATCCTTGCACTCATGTGTGTCTGTTCAATAGAAAGTGGGCCGTGTGAGCGTGTGGAAAGTCTCCAGATGA
>OBWH01000156.1_pt1 | contig 24216 bp, 18 predicted proteins | sample 1476391 | NCBI WGS metagenome assembly OBWH01 (sample SAMEA2580086, study PRJEB22360) | human gut metagenome | biome: human gut; feature: human-associated habitat; material: faeces | place: Denmark | collected 2008/2010
ATGGTACTGCACCCGACAGGGTGTGGGAGAGTAGCACGCCGCCGCACCCAACTTAAAATATGAGGACCCCGGTCGAGCCTGACGGCTCCCGGGGTCTTCTCATATCTGCAATCCTTTGCCGCATAATCGCAAATCTAAAACCTGTCTTGCTCCGCAATCACATGAGGGGAATAGCAGGAAGTATAACGAAATTCTCATCGCTACCGGTGCCAACCCACGCAAACTAGGGTTTGAAGGGGAGTCCGAATACTCTGGTCGCGGTGTGGCCTACTGCGCCACCTGCGATGGCGAGTTCTTTTCCGAGATGGAGCCCGAAGAGCTCGTTGCGACTCTCGATTTCCGCTACCTGACTGATGCCCTCACTCCGCAGGAAGCCATCGAGATTCTGCGTGCCGCCCAGGAAGGCAAGGCGGAGCGCATCGCCCACCTCAAGGAAGTCGGCTACCCGGGATATTCAACCGCCGCCGGATGGCTCGGCTATTCCGACGAGAAGATGGTTCGCTTGGCCAAGCAAGAGACCGAGGTCATGGGCTTTAAGCAGATCAAGCTTAAGGTCGGTCAAAACCTCGAAGACGACCTGCGCAGGCTCAAGCTTGCCCGTGAAGCGGTCGGTCCGGACATCGCCATTGCCGTAGACGCCAACCAGGTCTGGGATGTGCCGCAGGCCATTGAATGGATCGGCAAATTCAATGACTACGATCTCGCGTGGGTTGAGGAACCGACCTGCCCGGATGATGTTCTTGGCCATGCCGCAATCCAGAAGGCCATCGATCCGATTCCGGTGGCCACCGGCGAACAGATGCAGAACCGAGTCATGTACAAGCAGTACCTGCAGGCTGGCAGCTTCAAGGTCATGCAGATTGACGCGACACGAGTCGCCGGCCCCCAGGAAATCGTCCTCGAATACCTGCTCGCCAAGAAGTTCGGCGTCAAGGTCTGCCCTCACGCGGGTGGTGTCGGCCTGTGCGAAGCCATCAGCCAGCTTGCGATGTTCGATTATGTGTCCGTCTCTGGCGAGATGGAGGATCGCGTCGTCGAATACGTGGACAACCAGCATGAGTACTTCGTACATCCGACCGTCATCAAGAACGGACGATACGTTGCGCCGCTCGCTCCGGGCAACGGCACGGAGATGAAGCTCGACGAATGCATGAAGTACCTGCACAAGGACTAGTCGGAAGGACCTGAGATGGACCTGCATCTTAAGAACAAGGTGATTATTGTCACCGGAGGCTTCAAAGGCATCGGCAAGGGCATAACGCTGCGACTGGCCGAAGAAGGCGCCATTCCGGTGGTGCTGAATCGTTCGGATGGTGCCGACGACGAATTCCGACAGGATATCGAACAGGTCACCGATTCGTATGACACCTATCTGATCGACCTGAACAACACCGACGAGATCGCCCCCATCGTTGAATCGGTCATGAAGAAATACGGCCATATCGATGGTGTGGTCAACAACGCCGGAAGAAACGACAACCTCGCGCTCGAGACCACGTCATGGCGTCAGTTCGAGGAGTCTCTTCACGGCAATCTGACCCACTATTACGAGCTGGTTCATCAGTGCGTGCCAGCGCTCAAGGCCAGCAAGGGCTCGGTGGTCAATATCGGCTCCAAGACCGCATTGACCGGTCAGGGCAAGACCAGCGCCTACGCTGCGGCGAAAGGCGCGATTCTGGGCCTGACCCGCGAGTGGGCCGCCGCCCTCGCCCCGGACGAGGTCCGGGTCAATGCCGTCGTCGTGGCCGAAGCATGGACACCGCTGTACGCGCAATGGATCAAGACGTTCGGCGACGAACAGGCGCAGCGCGAGCAGTTGGCGAAGATCACCGACAGGATTCCTCTCGGCCACCGCATGACCGAGACTTCGGAAATCGCGGACACCGTGGCTTTCCTTCTGTCTGACAGGTCTTCGCACACCACCGGACAATGGGTCTTCCCCGACGGCGGATACGTCCACCTCGATCGGGCACTCGGCTAGGAGATACCGCACGGGGGATCATCGGTTCGCGTTCGCGCGTCCGGATCCCCTGTTTTCGATTCATCGCTCCAACACCGCTCGGCCCGCGGACATATTCGCCACCGCACGCGGAACGCCTACCATATCGTCGAAAGGAAAATATCATGACTTGCAACGCCCAGTTCGAAGGCGTGTTCTGCCCCTCCATCACCATCACGAACGCGGATGGGACCATTGACTACGACAATTGGGGCAAGCACCTTGATCATCTCATCGACGCGGGCATCGACGGTGTGCTGCTGTTCGGCAGCATCGGAGAATTCTACGCCATCGACGTCAAGACGAAGGCGGAAGCGGTGCGTTTCGCAGTTTCGAAAGTCGCCGGACGCATGAAGGTGCTCGTCGGAGTGGGAGACACCAACCTAGACAATGTGAGAACATTGGCGGCGGAAAGCGAAGCAGCCGGAGCCGATGCATTGGTTGCAGTATCCCCGTACTATTTCGGACCATCCCCGGATTGCGCGAAGCGCTACTTCTCTGCGGTGGCCAAGGCGACGACGCTGCCGGTCATTCTTTACAACTTCCCAGCCAGGACGGGCAACGACCTCACACCCGAGCTGGTGGCGGATCTCGCAGCGGAGAACCAGAACATCGTCGGCATCAAAGACACCGTCGACACCATCAGCCACACCAGGAAGGTCATTGCTGCCGTTCGTAAGGTGAATCCATCGTTCAGCGTGCTGTCCGGATTCGACGAGTACTACACCGTCAACCGAATCAGCGGCGGCAATGGCGTGCTGTGCGGATTGACCAATGTAGAGCCGGAGACTTTCGTCAGCCTGCATCATGCATGGCAGTCCGGTGATTACGCCACGGCCATCAAATCGGCTGAACGCATTTCCTATCTGATGCGCCTGTACGACACTGCCGACCTGTTCATCAGCGCCATCAAGGGCGCGGTCAAGGCGAAGGGACTGCCAATCGACACGTCCATCCATGAACCCGCCGTGCAGCTGACCGACGAACAGTACCGCAATATCCAGAGCATTCTCAAATAAGCAAATCTGCCAAGGAGACTTTACGCATGAAACTCACATTCGATGGAATCTCTTCGTGCTGGGAAGAAAGCATTCCTCTCGGCAATGGACGCATGGGAGCGGTCCTGTGCTCCGAACCGGAAACCGACGTGCTGTATCTCAACGACGACACCCTTTGGTCAGGATATCCACACGCGGAAACCTCGCCGGTGACGCCGGAGATTGTGGCCAAGGCACGCCAGGCGTCGTTGCAGGACGACTACAACGCCGCCACGCGAATCATCAAGGATGCCACACTGCAGGAAAAAGACGAGCAGATTTACGAGCCATTCGGAACGGCCCGTATTCAGTACTCGACCTCTGCAGACGGCTGTGAGAGCATGAAACGCCAGCTGGATCTTGCAAGGGCGCTCGCCGGCGAAACGTTCCGGATGGGTGATGCCAACGTTCATGTCGACGCATGGTGCAGCGAGCCCGATGATCTGTTGGTCTACAGGATGTCATCGGATGCGCCGATTGATGTGAACATCAGTGTCTCCGGCACTTTCCTCAAGCAATCACGCGCCTCGATGGAAACAGTATCCGATGGTCATCGGGCCACACTCGTCGTCATGGGCCGGATGCCTGGACTCAACATCGGACTTCTGCCTCATCCTTCTGAAAATCCTTGGGAAGATGAGCGGGACGGAACTGGAATGGCGTACGCCGGTGCGTTCTCCCTTACCGTCACAGGTGGTGACGTCAATGTGGGTGACAACAGTCTGCAATGTTCGAATATCACCGGGTTATCGCTCTGCTTCCGCAGTATGAGTGGATTCAAGGGAAGCGACCAGCAGCCGGAACGAAGCATGACGGTTATCGCCGACCATCTGGAGAAAACCATCGACGAGTGGTCGACTGACCTGCAGACCATGCTCGACCGCCACATCGCGGACTACCGCAGATATTTCGACAGGGTGGCCATCCATCTCGGTTCAGCTCATGATGACGATACGGAACAACCGTTCTCGGCGATCCTTCGCTCGGATGAGAAAAAAGAGCCGCATCGTCTGGAGATGCTGGCGGAGGCAATGTTCGATTTCGGCCGGTATCTGCTTATTTCCTCGTCCAGACCGCACACCCAGCCAGCGAATCTGCAGGGGATTTGGAACCATAAGGATTTCCCGAACTGGTACAGCGCCTACACAACGAACATCAACGTCGAGATGAACTATTGGATGACAGGCCCATGCGCCCTCCAAGAACTCATCGAGCCGCTCGTCTCCATGAATGAGGAGCTGCTAGTGCCGGGGCACGACGCCGCTGACAGGATTCTTGGCTGCCGAGGATCGGCGGTCTTCCATAATGTCGATCTCTGGCGCAGGGCCCCTCCTGCGAACGGCGAGCCGATGTGGTCGTTCTGGCCGTTCGGTCAGGCATGGATGTGCCGGAACCTGTTCGATGAATATTTGTTCAACCAGGATGCATCGTACCTGGCCCGCATCTGGCCGATCATGCGGGACAACGCGCGATTCTGCATGGATTTCCTATCGGAGACAAAGCATGGACTGGCCCCGTCCCCTGCAACATCACCGGAGAACTGTTTCTTGGTGAACGGAGAACTGGTATCCGTTGCACAAAGCAGTGAGAATGCCACGGCCATCGTGCGTAATCTGCTTGATGATTTAATTCAGGCTTCCCACGATTTGGAAGACCTTGACGAAGAGGACAGAGATCTGGTCCATGAAGCGGAATCCGTCCGTTCCCAACTGGCTGAAACGCGATTGGGAGCTGATGGAAGAATCCTCGAATGGAACGACGAATTCATCGAATCCGATCCACAGCACCGCCATCTGTCCCACCTTTACGAACTGCATCCTGGTGCAGGCATCACGTCTCAGACTCCGCGCCTGGAGGAAGCCGCTAGGAAATCCCTCGAAGTGCGTGGCGATGATGGTTCCGGTTGGAGCATCGTATGGCGCATGATCATGTGGGCGCGTCTGCGTGATGCGGAGCATGCCAAACGAATCATAGGCATGTTCCTGCGGCCGGTGGATGCGAACGCTGAAACCAATTTGCTGGGCGGAGGCGTGTACGGCAGCGGATTATGCGCTCACCCGCCGTTCCAGATTGACGGGAACCTTGGATTCCCGGCGGCTTTGTCGGAGATGCTTGTCCAAAGCCACGATGGCTGGATTCGCATTCTTCCGGCCCTGCCGGAGGATTGGCATGAGGGAACCTTCCATGCGCTCCGCGCAAGAGGCGGAATCCAAGTGGATGCGACATGGACGGATCAGACAGTGGAATATACGTTGCGCTGTTCGAAGCCCACGGAGATTACGCTGAACGTTCTGGGGACTGATATGGGACGTGTCGCGCTATCTCCGGATAAGCCATTCAAGGGATCCATCCGGCGTTAACGTATTGCGTTATATCCGTTACGAAATGTTGCGGACCGTCTTTCCTAATAGGGGAGGACGGTCCGCAATCTTTTTTGATGGAAAAGGGGATTCCTCGTCATAGGGAATTCCCTTTTTGCGTATTGTGCAGCGTATGGATCAGAAATCGAAATTATCCGGATCCGCACCGTTGCGTTTGCCGGTGTTGAGTGCGGTAATGGCTGTCATATCCTCAGACGTCAGGTTGAAATCGAAAACATCGAAGTTCTGCTTGATGCGTTCGGCATGAGTGGACTTCGGCAATACGACGACGCCGCGTTGGATGTGCCAACGGATCACCACCTGAGCTGCGGACTTGCCATACTTGGCGCCTATTTCAGTAAGAACCGGGCTGCCCAGCAGATTGCCTCCGGTACCACCGAGCGGGCTCCATGCCTCAGCGACAATGCCCTTGGAACGTAGCTGTCCAATCAACTCATGATTGGTGAACTGCGGGGAGGACTCAATCTGATCTACGGCGGGTAGCACGTCGCTGTTGGCAAGCAACTCATCGATATGGTGCTTCTGGAAGTTGCTGACACCGATGGCTTTCGCTCGGCCGGAGGCATAAATCTCCTGCAGGTCGTCCCACGCTTGTTGCCATCCATCGGCCGGCCAATGAATCAGATACAAGTCCACATAATCTAGCCCAAGGCGATCCAGGCTTTCCTGAAATGCATCCTTGCCGCGATGGGCGCGAATATCGTCATTCCAGAGCTTGGTAGTCACGAAGAAGTCGCCACGAGGCAATCCGGCACGACGGATGCCTTCGCCCACTGAAGCCTCATTACGATAGATCATCGCCGTGTCAATATGACGATAACCGTTCTCCAATGCAGTCTGCACCGCATTCACCGTGGTATCGCCATCCGGCGTCTGGAATACGCCCAAGCCCACCTGTGGAATAACCGTGCCGTTGTTCAGTGTGATTGTCGATTGAATTGCCATAGTTCCTCTTTGCCGATAGCTATGCTTTGCCATATTTTATTGTATGAGGAAATGCGTGGCTGTGCTGAGATTCTACGCCCGGCATAACGGTTATCGAACTGAACGGGGAAGCTGATGAATCATTGGTCAAAGAACCATTCGTTGCAAGAGCAAGCCTCGGATGTGGTGCGCAAACACATGGTGATTACCGGACTGGTGCAAGGTGTGGGCTTTCGTTATTTCACGGTCATACAGGCCCGTCAACTTGGCGTCAGCGGCTGGGTGCGTAACCGATACGACGGATCAGTTGAAGTGGAGGCCCAAGGCAGTCAGGAGTCGGTGCAGGCGCTGGTGAAGCAGCTGAAACTAGGCCCGCGGTGGTCCGATGTACGCCATATCGACATACAGGATGTGCCGGTCAAAGACGATGCACCGTCCGCGTTTCGCGTTCTCGAGTAGCTCATAGCGTTCCGATAATCTCACGATACGGGTGAACATGGGCGTTCCTCGGCGGTTAGACTCCGTACGTTGCTACGATGGGACATTATGAGTGAGAATATCATGCGCATTATTGACCTTCGTGGTCGCAAACTGTCCCGTGCCGAACTGCTTGCTGCGATGCCGCGCGCCGCAATGGGCACTTCCGAAGCCACCGACTTGGTGCGTCCGATTCTGGACGATGTGAAGGAGCGCGGAGCTGCCGCTCTTCGTGACTTCGAGGAGAAGTTCGACCATGTGCGCCCGAAGCACCTGCGTGTGCCGGTCGAAGCGATTCAGGATGCCCTGGCCACACTTGATCCCGAAGTGCGCGCCGCCATTGAGGAATCTGTGCGTCGTGCCCGTGCTGTGGCTGCCAATCAGGTGCCGAAGGACTTCTACACCGACTTGGCCGAGGGCGCTCGTGTTGCCGAACGTTGGATTCCGATTCAGCGCGTCGGCCTGTATGTGCCTGGTGGCAAGGCTGTTTACCCGTCTTCCGTGATCATGAATGCCGTGCCGGCTCAGGCCGCTGGCGTCGAATCGCTGGCCATTGCCACTCCGCCCGCTCGCGATAACGAGGAGGGCCTGCCGAACAAGACCATCCTTGCCACCTGCGCCATCCTCGGTGTTGATGAGGTATACGCGGTCGGTGGCGCCCAGGCCATCGCCATGTTCGCGTACGGCGCCAAGGGCAGCGAGCCTCAGGATGGCGACGTATTGTGCGACCCGGTCGACAAGATCACCGGCCCGGGCAACATCTTCGTGGCCACCGCCAAGTCTCTTGTTTCCGCATTCGTAGGCATCGATGCGGTTGCCGGTCCGACTGAAATCGGCATCATCGCTGATAAGACCGCTAATCCGAGCCTGCTGGCCGCCGACCTCATCGGACAGGCCGAGCATGATGAGCTTGCCGGTTCCGTGCTGTTCACCGACTCCACCGATATTGCTGAGAAGGTGCAGGAGAACCTCAACTACCGTGTGCCGAAGACCGAGCACGCCGAGCGCGTCCACACGTCCCTGAGCGGCACCCAGTCCGCCATCGTGCTGACCGACAACCTCGACCAGTCCATCGATGCGGCCAACGCTTATGCCGCCGAGCACCTTGAGATTCAGACCGAGGATACCGATGCCGTGGTCAAGCGTATCAAGAACGCTGGTGCCATTTTCCGTGGCCCGTACTCTCCGGTGCCGCTGGGCGATTACATGTCCGGCTCCAACCACGTGCTGCCCACCGGCGGTACCGCTCGCTTTGCTGCAGGCCTTGGCGTGCACACCTTCATGAAGCCTGTCGAAGTCATCGAATATGACGAGGAAGGCCTCAAAGCACTGGCTGCCCGTATCAATGCCTTTGCCGTTTCCGAAGACCTGCCGGCTCACGGTGAGTGCGTGCTGAGCCGTTTCGTCAAGGATCCCTATGACAAGGCCACCCTGCGCGAGCAGGAGAAAGAAGCCGGTCTGCGATGAGCTCGATTCCCGCAAACCTGCCGCTGCGCAATGATTTGATTGGTGAGGAACCGTATGGTGCTCCTCAGCTTGATGTCCCGGTATGTCTTAACGTCAATGAGAATCCATATGCATCGGATCCGGCTGTATGCGATACCATTGCCAAGCGTGTACGTGAGATTGCGCCGACGCTGAACCGTTACCCGGATCGTGAACATATTGAGCTGCGTCAGGCGTTCAGCGATTATCTGGCCCGTGAATCCGGCGCCCGTCTGGATGTGGACGAGCTGTGGGGTGCGAATGGTTCCAACGAGATTATGCTGCAGCTGTTCCAGGCCTTCGGCGGCCCGGGGAGGACCGCTCTCGGCGCTGACCCGACGTACTCCATGTACCCGGAATACGCCCGCGACACCTTCACCGGTTGGAAGCTGGCTCACCGCAACGCCGACTTTACGTTGAACGTAGACAAGGTGCTTGAAGCCATCAACGAGGTCAAGCCTTCGATGGTGTTGCTCACCAGCCCGAATAACCCGACCGGCACCCCTCTGCCGATGGAAGACATCGAGCGCGTTCTTGCCGCCTGCGAAACCGCTGAAGTGGCTGGCGCGAGTGAGGGCGTCCACCCGATCCTCGTCATCGACGAAGCCTACGTGGAATTCCGCAAGCCCGGCACCCCGAGCGCGGTAAGCCTTATCAAGAACCACCCGAATCTGGCCGTCAGCCGCACCATGAGCAAGGCTTTCGCTTTCGCCGGTGCACGAGTCGGTTACTTGGCTGCGTCCAAAGGCATTATCGACTGCGTGCGCATCGTGCGTATGCCATACCATCTGTCCGCCGTGACCCAGGCCGCCGCACTGGCTGCGTTTGAGCACACCGACGAGCAGCTGAGCCGAGTGGAACACCTGCGCGAGACCCGCGAGGCAACTGCTTCCTGGCTTAAAGAGCAGACCTATAAGGGGCAGCCGCTTGAGGTGGCCGAATCCGGCTCGAACTTCCTGCTTTTCGGCGGGCATTTCGACAACCGTGAGGCGATTTTTGACGAATTGCTCAAGCGTGGTGTACTGATTCGTGTGGTCGGGCCAGACGGCTGGCTGCGCGTATGCATGGGCACTGACGAGGAAATGGAAACGTTCCGTAATGCCCTTGCCGAAGTGCTTCGTATAGTAGAAGCAGCATAAGAGACTCGTACATCATGCTGCCGTGACCATCATCGATTGCGGCGGCATGATGCGACACCTATCAACCAGGAGACATGATGGCAAGAACCGCACATATTGTTCGTGAGACCAGCGAATCGCACATCGACCTCGAGCTGAATCTCGACGGTACCGGTAAAACCGATATCGATACCTCCGTGCCGTTCTACAACCATATGATGACCGCGCTGGGCAAGCATTCGCTGATTGACCTAACCATCCATGCGCATGGCGATACCGATATCGATGTGCACCACACTGTGGAAGACACCGCCATCGTGTTCGGTGAGGCCCTGAAGCAGGCGCTGGGAGACAAGAAGGGCATTCGTCGTTTTGCCGATGCCACCGTGCCGTTGGACGAGGCCTTGGCCAAAGCCGTGGTCGATATCTCCGGCCGCCCGTACTGCGTGTGCAGTGGCGAGCCCGAAGGCTACGAATTCTGCATGATCGGTGGCCACTTCACTGGCTCGCTGGTTCGTCACGTCATGGAATCCATCGCGTTTCACGCTGGCATTTGCCTGCACATGCAGGTACTCGCCGGCCGCGATCCGCACCATGTCGCTGAAGCTGAATTCAAGGCCTTGGCCCGTGCGCTTCGCTTTGCCATGGAAATTGATCCCCGTGTGGATGGTGTGCCCAGCACCAAGGGAGCCCTGTGATGTCCGACGATAAGGATTTCAATCCGGACGATACGCATTTCTCCGACGAGGAGCTGGAGGCTGCACTGGCCGGATTCGAGAAGGAATTCGAGAACGACACGGATACGGGGGACGACGATCAAGCCGATTCTGCGGCGGATGCCAAGTCGATTGATAACGGCGCTGATACACAAGCCGCAGATGATATCTCTAGTTCTGTGGCGGATGCCGTCAACGAAGCCATGGCCGATGTGGTGGATCCCTCGGCCGGATTCGATAATGAGCTGGCTGGCCTTCTTGGTGACAAGGCCAAGATGGCGTTAATCGTTACCCGTATTGCTTCGGCGGATCTTCTGGCCGCATTCTGCCAGCTTTCGGACATCTCCGCTGCATGCATCGGTGCCAATCAGGGTGCGGTGGCAGTGCTGAAGAATCTTGATGGGGACGCTCCGGAGGCGGCCGCCAAAGATCTGACCACCGTGGTTTCCGGCATGGTGGTGATTTTGGCGGTCAATCGTGCGGACAAGCTCGAAGTGTCCATGATCATGCAGGGGCAGGTTGGCCAGACCTTTGCTCCGCCGGTGCTGTTTTCGTCCACTCCGCGATTTGTGGAGGATCTTATGCTCGGCATCGTCTCGTTGAATCAGCTCAGAACCCAAGGTTTTGAAGTGGTGGAGTCGGCCGACCTCGATCATGACCAGGCCATGCAGATTCTCGCCGACCACACCAAGCGTGGGCGTGGTGGCCGCGGATCGCATATCGAATAGGCGTAGGAATAGAACAGGTTAGGACAGACTATGACCACAGCGGTTGTTTTCGATTATGGCTTTGGCAACGTACGATCCATGGTGCGTGCTCTTGCCGACCTTGGCGTCGATACCACACTTACCTCCGATTACCGTCAGGCTTTGGAAGCCGACGGTCTGGTCGTTCCGGGTGTGGGCGCGTTTGCCGCCTGCATGGACGGTCTCAAAAAAGTCGATGGCGACCGCGTGATCTATGACCGTATCCGTGCTGGCCGTCCGGTATTGGGCGTGTGTGTGGGCGAACAGATTATGTTTGAACGTGGTCTGGAACATGGTGCTCATGCCTCCGGTATTGGTCTGATCGGTGGCTCGGTGAATCTGCTGGATGCCGATGTGGTGCCGCATATGGGCTGGGACACCATTGGGGCCGCTCCCGATTCCGTGCTGCTCAATGGTGTGGAAAACGAGCGCTTCTATTTCGTGCATTCCTATGCCGCAATGGAGGTCAAGCCCGCCGACACCGCGCGTTTTGACATTGATCTGCAGACTTCCACTGAACGAGTGAGCTGGTGCACATACGGACGTTCGCGTTTTGTGGCGGCTTATGAGCGTGGTCCGCTATCTGCCACGCAATTCCATCCTGAAAAGTCCGGTGATGCCGGTGCTCAGTTGCTGAAAAACTGGATTGCCACGCTGTAGTTCATAAGAAAGGTTGTTCTCTGATGTCGTTGACTCTTCTCCCCGCTGTTGATGTGCGCGATGGCAAGGCCGTGCGCCTGCGCCAGGGTGAATCCGGTTCTGAAACGGATTACGGTTCGCCGTTCGAGGCGGCACGCACATGGGTCGAGGCCGGAGCCGAATGGATTCATCTGGTGGATCTCGATGCCGCATTTGGCACGGGCAACAACCGCGATCAGTTGCGTGAAATCGTTCACGAACTTGGTGACCGGGTCAATATCGAATTGTCCGGTGGCGTTCGTGATGATGATTCGCTGGATGCTGCATTGGAGGCCGGTGCTGCGCGTGTGAACATCGGCACCGCGGCCTTGGAGAACCCTGATTGGACCGCTTCGGTCATCAAGAAGTATGGCGATCGAGTGGCCGTTGGTCTTGACGTGCGTGGGCATACGCTTGCGGCTCGTGGCTGGACCAAGGAGGGCGGTGACCTGTTCGAGACCATGAAGTTCCTCGACTCGGTCGGCTGCTCGCGATACGTGGTCACTGATGTGGCCAAGGACGGCATGATGTCCGGGCCGAACATCGGACTGCTGCGTGAAGTGGCTGAACGCACCGATGCCAAGGTCACCGCTTCCGGCGGTATTTCCAAGCTTGATGACCTGCGTGCCATCAAAACTCTGGCCGAGATTGGCGTAGATTCCGCCATCCTCGGCAAGTCCCTCTACGCGCGTGCCTTCACGCTTCAGGAAGCGCTCGAAGTCGCTCGATGATGTGTGATTTGGCACTGACAAACGTTGGTGTTTTCTCAGCGCAAGAAATTCTCGAAATAAACCTTGATTGCGAGAATTTCTTGCGCTAGAGAATATACCGAACGGACGGCGAGCCCATTGGCGTCAAAGATGACTGCAACGAGCCCAGCAACAACCGTTACTTTGTATCAGGCGCAGGGGAGTTCGCCGGACTTGATGAGTTTCTTGAATATGGCGTAATCCTCATCGTTCTGCTCGGCGTAACTTACAGCAAACGAGGCAATGGACTGGTCGAATTCGTCGGTACCGCCCATGTAGTTGGCAATGGCGATCGAATCGCCGGTGCGGGCATGAGCGTGCGCCAATGACCATGCACACATGCGTGAGAGATCGCTTAAACCTGAGGCATTGAGATTGTCGATGTCGATGGAGCCCTTGCCGTTCCACAGCTGACGCACATAATAATCGCGCTTGCGTCCATCCTCGGCCATAAAGCTTGACCAACCCAGCAGCACGTCCGCCGTATTCTGAATCAGCTTCTGACCCTGCACCACGCGCTCGCCGTGCGTGGCATAGGGCGAGGCTCCGCAATAGTGCTCCAGCACGGAATATGTGGCTTCCTTCATCTGCAGCATCATCGGATCATCAGCGTCGCGTGCGATCCATACCGAGGCCCATGCACGTTGTCCGACCGAGCCGACGCCCACCACTTTGCGGGCGGCATCCTGATAGCGCAGATGGTCGAACACCCAGCGTCGATCATCGTAGAGGGAATGACGATAGCTTTCGATCAATGCATCGAGACGCGCCTGCAAGGCATCCAGGTCGGCATAATCGTCAAGCTGATTGATGGGCACCAATTCGGGAGGATTCGATTTGAATCGCAGCTTGCCGTTCTCGAATTTGCAGAGCTTGGCTGCTGCCGCGTCGTTGTCTTTCAGCAACGCCTTCATGGCGGCTTCGCGCAATACGCGACTGCGCTTGGAACCGGTGGTTTCAAAACGATCCAGCGTTTCCTCCACATCGAGGTGCTCGTACCAAGCATCGAGATAATCCATCTCGGAGAACCACTTCATGCGGGTACGGTAGGTGCGCACGCATTGCACCACGGCGGCGCGGCGATCCTTCTCCTTGATTTTGTTGGCGCGGCCACATATTTCCACCGAGGCCGCAAGTCGCTTCAAATCCCATTCTCAGGGACCCACCGCGGTTTCGTCGAAATCGTTGATATCGAATACCAGTCGTGCGGAAGGGGAGCGGAAGATACCGAAATTACCGATATGCGCGTCGCCTACACACTGCACCGGTATCCCGGTTACCGGCGTGGTCGCCAGATCGTTGGTCATGATGAGCACTGTGCCGCGATAGAACGTGAACGGGCTGGCGCTCATACGCTTGTATCGCAATGGAACCAGTTCGGGCACGCGGATGGCGGACTGCTCCTCCAAAAGGCTGATCGCCTCTCTCCGGCCCTCCTGCGCCTGCCAAATGGCATGGGAATCCAATGGCGCCTTGGCTCGGGTGGATATGCCGGCACGTGACCGGTCGCGCGGATCGGTGGCCTGCTTCCAGCTGGTTACATCGACAGGTGGATTGGCGGATGGGGTGAGGTGGTCTTCGCTCATGAACCACACCTTAGCGCGGCTTCGCCGCTGAATCATGTAACACGGCACACCGGTGAGATGTTAACGCCCCTCGTAACACGGATATGGAACGATAAGCGATTATGGATAGACAGCAGGAGTTTGCGCTGCGCACGGTCGAAGAACGCGACGTGCGCTTCATTCGTCTCTGGTTCACGGATGTGTTGGGAACACTGAAATCCGTGGCGATTGCTCCGGCCGAACTGGAAGCCGCATTTGAGGAGGGTCTTGGCTTCGACGGTTCCGCCATCGAGGGCATGACCCGTGTGTCCGAAGACGACATGATCGTTCAACCCGACCCCTCAACCTTCCAGATTCTGCCATGGCGCGGCGGCCCGCAAGGTACCGCTCGCATGTTCTGCGACATTCTGACCCCGGACGGCGAGCCGTCGCTCGGCGATCCTCGCCACGTGTTGAAGCGTGCGCTTGCCAAGGCCAAGGATAAGGGTTTCACGTTCTACGTGCACCCTGAGATTGAGTTTTATCTGTTCGAAAGCCAGGATGATTGGTCCAAGGCGCCGACCCCGATTGATGAAGGCGGCTACTTCGATCACGTGCCGCGCAGCCCGGGCATGGACTTCCGCCGCGCCACCGTGAACATGCTCGAACAGATGGGCATCTCGGTGGAATACTCGCACCATGAGGCGGGTCCTGGCCAGAACGAGATCGATTTGCGTTATGCGGATGCGCTCACCACTGCCGACAACATCATGACGTTCCGTACGGTGGTCAAGGAGATTTCGCTGGAGCGCGGCATCCATGCCAGCTTCATGCCCAAGCCTTTGGCCGACGCGCCTGGTTCCGGCATGCACACTCACCTGAGCTTGTTCGAGGGCGACTCCAACGCCTTCTACGAGGCCGGTCAGGAATTCAACATGTCCCTGACCGCCCGCCAGTTCGCCGCTGGCATCCTGTACCATGCGGCCGAAATCTGCGCGGTCACCGACCAATACGTCAACTCGTACAAGCGCCTGTGGGGCGGCAACGAGGCTCCGAGCTACATTTGCTGGGGCCACAACAACCGTTCCGCACTGCTGCGCATCCCGCAGTACAAGCCTGGCAAGGGCAACTCCGCGCGCATGGAGTTCCGCGCGCTCGACCCGGTGGCCAACCCGTATCTGGCCTACTCGGTGCTGCTGGCTGCTGGCCTCGACGGCATCGACAAGCAGATGCAGCTGGGCGAGCCCACCAGTGACGACGTCTGGGAGCTTACCGACGGTGAACGTCAGGCCATGGGCATTCAGCCGTTGCCGAGCTCGCTGGACGAAGCGCTGAAGATCATGGAGCGGTCTGACTTCGTGGCGGATGTCTTGGGTGAGCATGCGTTCGGCTACTTCCTGGACAATAAGCGTCAGGAATGGGCGGAATACAACCAGCAGGTCACTCCTTACGAGTTGAAGAAGTACCTGCCGAAGCTGTGATTGCAGGCGTTGCACATCTGTTGCACCCCGTCGATGCGTGGTTCATCGGCGGGGTTTTCATAGCGTGTGGTGACGACTGATAGCGGGCAGAGGTGGGAATAGTGTTGTCGCGGAGCTGATAGTAATCGTTTGACGAGCAGAGAATCACGTCGACTGAGCACACAGACTGAACCCACATAGCCGAGAGCATGCGAGAGAGACATATGACGAACGCACCTGTGACCAATGCGCGTACCGACCGCTTCTTCAACTTTCCGGTCACTATCCTGATTTTCGCCAGTTTTATGCTGGGCATGAGCGAATTCGTGGTGGTGGGTATTTTGCCGGATATCGCCTCGGGTCTCAAGATATCCGAAGTGACCGTGGGCAATCTGGTGGCGCTGTTCGCCTTCGTATATGCACCATGTACGCCGATTGGCTCGGCACTGTCCGCACGATTCCCTCGTTTTGCCACCTATCTGATATTGATGGGTGTGTTCTTGGTCGGCAACATCCTGTGTGCCCTTGCTCCGAACTATCCGGTGTTGTTGATCGCCAGACTGCTGATTGCCTCCGTCTCCGGCACGCTGGTGGCCATTTCTATGACTTTTGCGCCGGATGTGACCACGGATAAGTACCGCACCAAATTCATCGCCTGGGTGTTCTCCGGGTTCTCCATCGCCTCCGTGGTGGGCGTGCCGATTGGCACATGGGTGGCCAATACTTTCGGCTGGCGTGTCACGTTTTATTTGGTTTCCGTGCTTACTGCGGTACTGATGATTTCGATGGCCTTGGTATTGCCGCGCAACTCACACCCGGCGAAAATCGGCTTCCTGCGGCAGTTCCGCTTGTTCTTCGACCACCGTATTCAGCTCGGCGTGCTTGATGTGGTGTGCGGTGCAGCGGCTTCCTATGTCTTCTACACATACCTGTCTCCCATCATGCGAGACGAAATCGGTGTGCCCGAACAGTACCTCAGCATTGGCCTGGTGATTTATGGCTGCGCCTGTTTGTGGAGCAACCTGTACGGCGGCAAATTGGCCGACAAAGGGCGCGGTGTGGAGCCGCTGACGCACATTCGTCCGATTTACTGTGTGCAGGCGGTCTGCCTGTGCCTGCTGGCCTTTGCCTCGCTGGTGCCGGCGGCTGGCGCGTTGCTGCTGGTGGTGCTCGGTATGCTCATGTATCTGCAGAATTCCGCGTCTCAGGTGCTATACATGGACGTGGCTTACCAGTCCCATCCAGGCTCGGTGAACTTGGCCGCATCCTTGAACTCTATGTCTTTCAACATCGGCATCGCCATCGGTTCGGCGGTCGGCGGTCTGGTCAACGATCTCCTTGGACTCGCCTGGCTGGGGCCGGTCGGTGCGATATTCGCATTATTCGCTGCTGGCATCGCTACACTGCTGCGTCCGTATATTCAGCGGTGATTTAAGGGCTAGGACAGCGCTTTCTTGATGCGGTTGAGCGATGCCGGCCCCTTGGTACCGAGTTCCTGAGCCCAGAGAGACACATAGAATTCTTCAAGCATCCAACGCGCCTGCTCGGCCTGCTGCATCAGTGCTTCATGCTTCGGGCCAGCCGGTTCGGCTTTTGCCCGTGCCAATGCTTTATCGACCAATTGCTTGGCCTCGTCGGCCTGCCATGCCCACTTGACGTCACGGTTCTTATCGGTTTTCGCCTTGTTCAGACGGCTCACATCCGCCTTCAGATAACGGCTCAATGATTTCAGCGCATCCGGGGGAGTGCGGCCGATAAAACCTGGGTAGACAAGCGTGGCGATATGGTCACGGATAGATTGCAACACCGAAAGCATGGGCAGATCGGCCTTGCCGGAAGTGGCCTTATCCACGTCGGCATAAGACTTCATGATGCCGATGACATCATGCGCCACCTGGTACACGGTATCCTCATACACTTCGCGTATGTCGAGCACTGCGTTGGCCAGAGCTTCATCATCTGCGAGCTTGTCGACGTTCGGCAGCAGACGCTTGACCGTGGCCAGCTGCAAATCCTCAACCAATTCCTTGGTGGACTTGTAGGGGGCGGCAGCCAGCATCAACGCTTCGGCGCCCAGCCAACGAGACGAAATGCGTTCGCCCGGCAAGCGCAACGCATCCAATGCGCCACGCCATAGCATCGTGGCCCTCGACTCGGTAGTGGCACCCGCCTTATGCAGCAGATTCGCCTGTTGCACCAGCTTGCCTTGCTCGCCGGCCTGTTCGGCCTGTTTCTTGACCATCTGACGGGCCGAAGCCTCCGCCTGCGCGGCGAATTCGCGTTGCAATGCCTTCAGATCTTTGGCGGTGCCCAGCACTTTAACCGGCCCGCGTGCGTGACGGCGGCCACGCGGATGTTTGCCGGCCGGCAACTGCTGCTCCACTGAGAACGTAACCCGCAAATACGGGGACAGACGCTCGACCAATTCCGGTCCCAACACCTCAGGATGAATCTGCGCTCCCACGGTAGCGATGGCGGCCTTGGTGAACACGTGCGCCAGATCGGGCCAGCCAACAGTGGTGCCTTCCTCGTCCACCGGTGGCAGATTCGGTTTCTGCTGCGAGCCGGAACCCGGCAGATTGGGATAATGATCGTCAATCCAATCGCGAATCGTGCGTGCGGCATCCGGAGCCGGTACGAACTGGACGCGCAGCTGCTTGGGCAGTGCCTTAATCATTGCCAGAATCAGCTCATCCAGCAAACCCGGCACATTCCATGTGAACTGGTCGGGCGTAATGCGCGAGAGTGCCTTGAGCGGCACATGCACGGTGACGCCATCGGCCGGGTCGGTTGGGTCGTACACGTAGCTCAGGCGCAGGTCGATAGGCTGGCCATCGGAACCCGTGGTATGCCAATGGTCGGGGTAATCATCCAAACTGACCGAATCGCTGGATGCCAGGCGTTCCACCTTGGCCGGGTCGAAATCCAGCAAATCCGGCTGCTTATCGTGATCGGTCTTCCACCATTTCGCCAAATCGGCCACACAGGTCACATCATTGGGAATGACGGCATTATAAAAATCGAACAGATCCTCGTCGGAAACGGTGTCCGCCAGCTGACGGGTGCGGCTGGCATCATCGGCGGCATCCTCAAGAATGTCGCGATTCCTGCCCACGAATTCGTCGTAGCTGAAGCGCTGCTGAATGTCACCTTCCACCAAGCCTTGACGAATCAGGAAATCACGGGCCTCAAGCGGATTGATGCGCCCCCACTGCACGGCACGATCCTGCACAATCGGCAGACCATAGAGCAAGACGCGTGCGGTGGCCACGGCGGAGCCGCGCGAGCCAGACCAATGCGGTTCTGCATACGTGGTGCGGGTTAGCTGGCCGGCCAGCGGTTCGGCCCATGCCGGGTCAATGGCGGCCGAATACCGGGCCCACAGACGAGAGGTCTCCACCAGTTCGGTGCTTATCACCCATGAAGGGGTCTTCTTGGCTACGGCGGAGGCCGGGAACAAGGCGAAACGAGTGCCGCGCGCACCTTGATAGTCATTCTTCGATATCTTCTGGGCGCGTTTCATCGCGCGGGCACGAGCCGCTCCACTGAGTCCCGCAAAGTCGGAAGCCTTGGGCTCTCGGATCACCTGCATGCCCATCATGGACAGCAAGCCGGCAAGCATCGATTTATGAATGCCGTCCGTATCCCACGAACAGCACAGCGAATGCGCGGCCTGCTGATTCAATGGCAGCTGACGAATCTCCAAACCAGGGCGGGAAGACGGCAACGGGTCGCCGACCTTGAACTTCAGCTCCTTGCACATCTGCCTGAGCTGAGAGACCAGATCCTTCCACTGGCGCATCCTGAGCCAGCTGAAATATTCGGTTCTGCAGATACGGCGCAACGCATTGTTGCTCGGATCGCCATCCGCCTGGAATACGCGATCCCAGATATTCAACGCCGTAAGAAAATCACTGGTTTCATCCGCATACCGGTTATGAATGCGGTCGGCTTCCTCACGCTTGTCATCCGGGCGCTCGCGGGGGTCCTGCAAGCTGAGGAACGCCACCACCACGAGCACCGAAGCCAGAAGATTCGGTGAACCGGCCTTGGCCGCTTCGATGACCATGCGGCCCAGACGCACGTCGATGGGAATACGCGCCAGCTGACGACCGGTATGGGTGAGCGTCACCTCGCCACGCTTGCGGCCTATGGCCTTCAGCTCGGTCAGCTCGTTGAATCCGTCGGACACAGCCTTCATGTCCGGTGGGTCGATGAAACCGAAGTTCGTGACGTCTTCCGCCGTACGGGCCACACCCACGGAGAGCATGTGCAGCACCACCGCGCCTAGCGAGGTTCGCAGGATCTCCGGCTCGGTGAAACGGGGACGGGTCTCGTAATCCTCACGCGAATATAACCGGATGGCAATGCCGTCGGCCACACGTCCGCATCGGCCGGACCGCTGATCGGCGCTGGCCTGGCTGATCGGCTCGATGGGCAGACGCTGCACCTTAGCGGTCTTCGAATAACGGGAGATGCGCGCGGTGCCGGGATCCACCACATAACGGATACCGGGCACGGTCAGCGAGGTCTCGGCCACGTTGGTGGCGATGACGATGCGCTGATGGGTGTGAGACTCGAACACCTTGTGCTGGTCGGCGGCCGACAGGCGCGCGAACAACGGCATGATCTCAATGGCGTCGGGGCGGTGCATGTCATCGGCTCGCGGGCCGTAATGGTGACGTAGAGCTGCCTCGAACTCGTGAATGTCGCGCTCGCCGGAAGCGAAGACCAGAATGTCACGCGGGCCGCGCTCATGGGAGGAATGGATGACCAGCTCGGCACAGGCTCGGGCCACCGCTGTGGGCATGTCGGTGATGCCGTCGTCGGCGTAATCGGCATTGCCGCGTCTGCGGGAATGATCGGCATCGGATTCGGCGATGGCGCTCGCCAGCTCGTCATAGTCGGCGTCTCCGGGGCGGGCGCCGGTCGCAAAGCCCGGCACCTCACGCATCAGTGCGGGTGCGGTGCCGAGCGGTTCGTACACCACCTGCACAGGGAAGGTGCGGCCGGACACCTCGATCACTGGTACTTTCTCGTGCAATGCGTGCGCGAAATGTTCTTGGAACTTCACCGAATCGATGGTTGCGGAGGTGATGATGAGCTTCAGGTCGCGACGCTGGGGGAGCAGGGCCGTTAGATATCCGAGCAGAAAGTCGATGTTCAAGCTGCGCTCGTGGGCCTCGTCGATGATGATCGTGTCATACTGGCTGAGCTTCGGATCGCGTTGAATCTGGGCGAGCAGAATACCGTCGGTCACCACGCGCAGACGCGTATTCGGGGAGCTTTCGTCGGTGAAGCGCACCTGATAGCCGACTTCATCGCCCAGACGTACGCCCATTTCGGAGGCGATGCGTTCGGCCACCGTGCGTGCGGCGATACGGCGGGGCTGGGTATGCACGATCTGCTTGCCGTGTGTGCCCCGGCCGAGTTCCAACAGAATCTTCGGCAGCTGCGTGGTTTTGCCGGAACCGGTCTGACCGGAAACGATGACGACTTGTGAACGACGGACAGCGTCGGCTATCTCATCACGTGCGGCGGATACGGGAAGTTCGGCAGGATACTCATATTTCATGACGAACTTCAATGATACGGAAGCCCTTGGAGCTCGCGTATTTGCTTGCAGTGAACCCTTCGCCCAGCGATTCGTCCAGCCAGGGGATCAGCGAGTCGGAGCCAAGGTTCTTTTGCACCACCAGATAAGCCGCTCCTCCCACCTTGAGTTTGGGCAGCCAGGCCATGAGCAGCGTATGCAAGGCCTCCTTGCCGATGCGAATCGGGGGGTTCGACCATATCGCATCGAATGTGAGGTCGCCGGGAATCGGCTCGCAACGTGCGCTCTGGCGGTCGGCTGGCAGTGGGGTGCTGGTTTCATCCACCTGTGTGGTGTGAATATTGCGGCAGCCATTGGCCTCGGCGTTGACATGGGTGAGTTCCAGGGCGCGTTCGTTGACGTCCACGGCCCATACGTTCGCTTCGGGCGATGCAAACGCCAGAGCGAGGGCGATTGGCCCCCAGCCGCAACCCAGATCCAGCATATTGCCGGATACCGGCGGTTCCGGAGCGTGCTTGAGCAACACGGAAGTGCCCAAGTCGACGCGGGAACCGGAAAACACTCCGTTCGATACCTGTACTTGGGCATCATGACCTTGCAACGTCACATTGAGCGTGCGGCGCACGTCCTTTGACGATGGCTCCGCGGAGAAATACTGTTCGGCCATGTTTCGCTCCATTCCCGCGGGTTTCCCGCTTCTTGCATATGCCAATGCTGGCATGTCACCTCACTCGATGATAATAAGGAGGCATAGAAGAATCGTGAACACTTGACTGACACCGAGGTGCCTTTGACCGACAACACCCAATACACCGACATTGATCGCAGCGACGCTGATGAAGCCCCATCGGGAGTGTTGTCCTGCCAATCCAATGTGCTGCTCGACGATACCCAACGAGCCGCGGGATGGCATGAAGACTCCAACCAGGAATGGGAGGAGCGTGAGGCCCGTAACGAGCTGAAACATGTGGCCGGCTTGGGTGAGCTTCAGGATGTTACTGAGGTCGAATACCGTAAGGTGCGTCTTGAGCGTGTGGTGTTGGTCGGTGTCTGGTCATCGGCGGTGACCACCCAGGCCAAGGCGGAGGAGTCGCTCAGGGAGTTGGCGGCTCTCGCCGAAACGGCAGGTGCCGTGGTGTGCGATGGCTTATTGCAGCATCGGTCCAAGCCGGATGCCGCTACATATGTCGGTTCCGGCAAAGCACGGGAAATCGCGGATATCGTGGCCCGTGAAGAGGCCGATACGATTGTCGTGGATGATGATCTGGCACCGTCTCAACGTCGTGCACTTGAGGATGCCGCCAAAGTCAAAGTGGTGGATCGCACTGCGGTGATTCTCGATATTTTTGCCCAGCATGCCACTTCGCGTGAGGGCAAGGCCCAGGTGGAGCTTGCGCAGCTTGAATACATGCTGCCACGACTGCGCGGCTGGGGTGGATCTCTATCCCGTCAGGCCGGTGGTCGTGCGGCTGGTGCGGATGCGGGCATCGGATCGCGTGGTCCTGGCGAGACCAAGATCGAGATGGATCGCCGTGTGATTCGTGCGCGTATCGCCCGCTTGCGTCGGCAGATTCGCGAAATGGCACCGGCGCGTGAGATCAAGCGTGGCTCCCGTAGGAGATTCGGGCTGCCTACCGTGGCTGTGGTGGGGTATACGAATGCAGGTAAATCGTCGTTGACCAACCGGCTGACGGGGTCTGCGGAATTGGTGGAGAACGCGCTGTTCGCCACGCTGGACACGGCGGTGCGCCGTGCCAAAACCCATGACGGGCGTGCATTCGCTTACGTGGATACGGTCGGGTTCGTGCGTCGACTGCCCACGCAGCTGGTCGAGGCATTCAAATCCACACTGGAGGAAGTGGGAGAGGCCGATGTGATTGTGCATGTGGTTGATGGCTCCCACCCGGATCCGTTCTCCCAGATTGATGCGGTGAACGATGTGCTTGCGGATATTGAAGGCACCGCCTCCATCCCCCGTATTCTCGTGTTCAATAAGGCCGATCAGATTGATGACGCCAAGCGAGAACGTCTGGCCGCCTTGCAGCCAGATGCGTTCATCGTGTCGGCATACAGCGGTAAGGGATTGGATGCGTTGCGCGATGCGGTCGAAGAGCTGTTGCCCGTGCCGCATGTGCATATCAATGCGTTGCTGCCGTACACGGCGGGGTCTCTGCTTTCCCGTGTACGTGAATACGGCAAGGTGGATTCCGTGGAATATCGCGATGACGGAGTGGCGCTCGAAGCGGATGTCGATTCGCACTTGGCTGCGCAAATCATGGAGCAATCAATCGCATAAATAACGTGACGAAAATCACATAATGGCTGTGAGCGCTAACAACTGCTGAAAACATCAGGGTTATGGCATCATTGGATAGGCATTGTGGCCCGCGAAACGTCTTAGCGGGTTTATAAAGTGAAACCGTTAGTTACAAGGCCTGCCATTCATCAGCAGACCGCCTTTGAAGAGAGGTTTATCCATCATGGCGGAAACTACCGTTAAGCCCACGAAGCTTGCTGTTATTGGTGCCGGTGCCGTTGGCTCTACTCTTGCCTTTGCCGCTGCACAGCGTGGCGTCGCTCGCGAGATCGTGCTCGAGGACATCGCCAAGGAGCGCGTGGAGGCCGAGGTGCTCGACATGCAGCACGGCTCCAGCTTCTACCCGACTGTGTCCATCGCCGGTTCCGACGATCCTGAGATCTGCCGCGACGCCGACATGGTCGTCATCACCGCTGGCCCTCGCCAGAAGCCGGGCCAGTCTCGTCTTGAGCTCGTTGGCGCCACTGTCAACATTCTCAAGGCCATTATGCCGAACCTTGTCAAGGTGGCTCCGAACGCTATCTACATGCTCATCACCAACCCGGTCGACATCGCCACCCACGTGGCTCAGAAGATCACCGGTCTGCCTGAGAACCAGGTCTTCGGCTCCGGCACCAACCTGGACTCCGCTCGTCTGCGCTTCCTGATCGCCCAGCAGACCGGCGTCAACGTCAAGAACGTGCACGCCTACATCGCTGGCGAGCACGGCGACTCCGAGGTTCCGCTGTGGGCTTCCGCCACCATCGGTGGCGTCCCCATGTGCGACTGGACCCCGCTGCCCGGTCACGAACCGCTCGATGCTGCCAAGCGCGAGGAGATTCACCAGGAAGTCAAGAACGCTGCCTACAAGATCATCAACGGTAAGGGTGCCACCAACTACGCCATCGGTATGTCCGGCGTTGACATCATCGAGGCCGTCATGCACGACACCAACCGCATCCTGCCTGTGAGCTCCATGCTCAAGGACTTCCACGGCATCTCCGACATCTGCATGTCCGTGCCGACCCTCCTCAACCGTCAGGGCGTCAACA
>OBWH01000196.1_pt1 | contig 19431 bp, 9 predicted proteins | sample 1476391 | NCBI WGS metagenome assembly OBWH01 (sample SAMEA2580086, study PRJEB22360) | human gut metagenome | biome: human gut; feature: human-associated habitat; material: faeces | place: Denmark | collected 2008/2010
AACGCCTGAAATGCGCGGTACTTGCCACGATTCGCTCCTGCGAAAATGTCGTATATGATAACCGCATTCACTCGATGAAGTAGAGGATTTGTTTTTTGTAAGCCGACCGTTTTTTCTCGGCCGTTGACATCCTCCATCTTATTGAGAATTATTCCTATCAGACATAATATACATTATCGGCTAAAATAGAATCTTTTATGAACTACCGTGAGGCTGAAGCCGTCACGGTAGTTCATCGCCTGGAATCATTTCCAGAACAACAAGTTTCCCGAATCGTTGTCCGACGAGGTTTTCTGGCTTTGGTCCTCGTTTGCCCATATATTTGCTTCTTTCTAGAACAGTTCGTTTTGTATTGGTTTGCTGAGTCGTGCGTGGATCAGCTTGATGTAATCGGGGTCGAGTTCGCTTGCCGTGCATTGCATGTGTTCGAGCAGACAGGCTTCCAATGTGGTGCCGCTGCCGGCGAACGGCTCCAGCACCAAGCCGCCAGTCGGGGTGATGAGGCGGACGAGCCATCGCATGAGTGCGACCGGTTTGACCGTCGGATGCAGGATGCCGTCCACCTTCGGCCGTTCCGCCGACGGGGCTTTCGGACAATACTCGAACACCGGGTAGAAGCGGCTCGCGCCACCCATATCGTCGTATTCGGCACCCGTATGGGTCATTCCCCAACCGTCGCCAGATTTTGCACTTGTCCTCGGTTTTCCTTTCCGGCTGACCGTCACCCCGGACTGTTGGTCGAGCTCTCCGGCCATGGTCTGGTCGAACAGCATGTTGGGCGCGAACCTGGCATCCGCCTTATAGTCGGTGCGATTCGCACTATCCGCTCCGTATACATGATTGTCTCGTGGTCCGGAACCGAAGTCGGCGTGCCGGTTCTTGTTCTTCGACTCCGCCTCATCCGCCGTGTTGCGGAACGGGACGCGGCATGCGTCGATGTGCAACGCGCCGGCACCGTGTTCAAGCAGGTTATGGGCGAGATTCCCGTCCAAAGGTTTCCTGGCGAGGCAGATGGGTTCATGCGCGGGTTTCAGCTGGCTGTACCAGCCGGCCCATTGTTCGGCTTCCGGGGTGGCGGGCGCGAGCACGTCCCATTCGGATTTTGCCTCGCCGCCGTTCGCGGTGGATACGCCAAGCCCCTTCGTATTCGACCAGCCGGTTCCGTGCCGTGTCGCATGTTCCACGACTTCGGTGCGTTTCGCGCCGAGCTCCCTGTCCACGAGCAGGCTCGCATCCGAGCCGTGCGGCATGCCGGACGCGTACACCCAGTCAATCTGGTCGCGGATTTCGAAGCCCGCATCCTCGATAGCGCAGGCGAGCCGGTGGTAGGTGCGGCTGGCGGCGAATGCGCGACATGCCCGCCCGGTTTCAGCACGCGGAGAATATCCTTCCACAGGTTCACGTCGAATGCGATGCCAGTCGAATCGAAACCCCGGTTCATGAAGTTGATTTCGTACGGCGGGTCGGTCACCACGGAATCGACGCTGCTGTCAGGGAGGGATGAGATAAGTTGGCGGCAGTCTCCGTTGTAGAGACGGAGGTTGTCGCCCAGATCTTCCAGTTCGATCAATGTCGGAAACGTTTAGAATTCCGGGTCGGTGCCGTCACCGTTCGGGTCGGTACTGGCTGGCGTGGTCGTAGCCCACGGATCCATCGCGGGCTGTGAGGGTGCTGCAGGTTGTGCCGGTGCCGTCGGCTGTGCGAGGGCCTGTTGACTGTACCCCTGCTGCTGGTAGTTGTTGTATGCGCCTTGCTGGTAGCCATTGTTCGGCTGCTGGTATCCGCCGCCGTAATTGTTCTGCTGATACCCGTTGCCGTTGGACTGTTGTCCGCTGGTCTTCTGAAATTGGGCGACGCCGAACCGGAGGCTCAGGCCTAGGTCGGTGACGATCATTTCGAGGCTGCTGCGTTGTTGGCCGGTGTTCTTGTCAGTCCAGCTGTTGGTTTTCACGTAGCCGGTGGCTACCACGCGCATGCCCTTGTGGCAGGTTTGCAGGATGTTGTTGGCGAGGTCGCCGAATGCGGCGCATCGCATGAAGATGGAATCTCCGTCCATGCTCTGCCCGTTGCGGTCGCGTCGTCGGGTGTTGTGGGCGATGGTGAAGCTGGCTACGTCTCCCCTTTGTTCGGGATCTGCGGTGATGTTGCCTACGAGTGTGATTGGTGGTTCTCCAGCCATGGTGTTCCTTTCTGATTATTTTATGTGGACATCACCAGTATAACATATTTATTTGATTCAAGGAGGAAAAAGGAGGGACGGACAGCCCTCTGTGAGCGTCCATCCCTCCCCTACTTAGGCCGAGTTACCGGATCCGCTTCCTGCGGAGCGAAGGCCAGCCCGCGATGACGATGCCAGCCAGTAGCAGCGGCACGGCCAATATCAGCGGTCGAGTGATGCCGATACCGGTCGAGGACAGTTGGCTATCCACTGTGTTGGCTATCGTCCCATCCACGCCCTTGCCAGGCTCGGTTTGGTTGGTATCGCCGGTTTCCGGCTTGGTAGTTTCACCCTTCTTGTCGGAGGTGAACGTGTAGGACACCTTCACATTGGAGTCGGGGCTGGTGATCGTGTACCGAAGCCACATGCTAGGCTGTGCCGGATCATGGTCTTCGGTCATTCTCCACTCCGAGGGCAGGCCCTCGATCTTGACGGTGGAACCGTCCGGAACCGTGTAGGAGCCGTCATGGGTGGGGTTGAAACCGTTGACCGTTTTCCCGTTGATGGTGGCTGACACATGCTTGAGGTCATCGGCCGTATACTCCGGGGCCTTCTCGTTCCAGGCGAACGTGTAGCTGACGGTGAAAGAACCATCCGGACTGGTCAGACTGTAACCAATCTTGTTCGTCCCGTCCGGCTGCCGTACCGTGTCGGACATGATTCGCCAATCGGCCGAGATTGTCCCCTTGCCGATTTTGACGGTGTGTTCGCCATCGCCCAACCTGTATTCATGGGTGTTCGGGTCGAAAGGCTTATACGGCTTCCCATCTACGAGGAACCCGAGATCCTTTAGATCATCGATTCCGTAGGAGGGCTTCGTCGTACCGGCTTTCTCCCAGTCGGCGATCAACGTGATATCCGAGGTGACCGGAGTGGTGAAATCGTACGGCTTCCCGTTCAGCAGCCAGCCCTTGAACTCGTAGCCCTTGCGGGTCGGGGTCATAGGTTTGGCGATTGTGTTTCCATCCTTCACGGTGATCGGACTGACGGCGCTACCGCCCTTCGTGTCGAATGTGACCGTATGCCTATCGGGGACTGACAGCTCCCAGTCGGCGGTCAGGGTGAGATCCTTGGTCACTGGCTGGTTGAAGTCATACGTCCTGCCATCGAGCCTCCAACCCTTGAACACGTGGCCTGCACGTTTCGGGTCGGTGGGCTTGGGAAGGGGCTTGCCGTCGGTGACGACAGCGGTGCCCTTGAGACCGTCATAGGCGTAATCGTAGGTCACGGTATGGGTCTTGGGCTTGTTCTTCTCCCATTGGGCGACGATGGTGATGTCCCCGGTGACCGGCTGGTTGAAGTCGTATGGCTTGTCGTTCAGGTACCAGGCCAGGAACGTGTATCCATTCTTCTTCGGGTCGGTGGGCTTGGTGAGTTTCTGACCGTCTTCGACTTTCAGAACCGTTGTCTTCTCACCGTTGGCCGGGTCGATGGTCACCGTACGGATCGTCATCGGCGGCGTGGACTGCTGCCAGTGCGCGGTCAAAGTGAAGTCACCGGTGACCGGCGTGCTGAATTCGTAGGGGTTGTTGCCCTTATACCAGCCCGTGAACGTGAAGCCTTCCAGCACGGGGTCGGCCGGCTTGGTGACGGTCTTGCCATCTTCCACTTTGATGGTTGTCGTCTTTTCTCCGTTGTCGGGGTTGATGGTGACGGTGTGCGTGACCGGTGTTGGCTTGTCTTCAGACCAGTGCGCGGTGATGGTGATGTCCCCGGTGACTGGCGTGCTGAAATCGTAGGGTTTGTCTCCCTGATACCAGCCTTGGAACGTGTGGCCTTTCCTGACCGGGTCGGCCGGCTTCCTCACCGTCTGACCGTTCTCGACCTGAAGCTTGTCGGCGGTTGTGCCGTTGGCCGGGTCGATGGTCACCGTATGGGTTACCGGCTTGTTCTTCTCCCATTGGGCGGTCAACGTGATGTCCGCGGTGACGGGAGCGTCGAAATCATAGGTTTTTCCACCTGACGTCCAGCCTTGGAACGTGTACCCTTCGCGGGTCGGATCCTTCGGCTTGGTGACGGTCTTGCCGTCCTCAACCTTGACAGTATCGGGCTTGGAACCGTTCGCCGCATCGAACGTGACCGTGTGGCTGGCCGGCTTGGCCTTTGCCCAATTCGCGGTCAGGGTGATATCACCAGTGACCGGCGTCTGGAAGTCGTAGGATTTGCCGTTGAGCAGCCATCCCTTGAACGTGTATCCTTCGCGGGTCGGATCCTTCGGACTGGTGATGACACCGCCATCCTCGACGGATTGCGATGCGACTGGAGTGCCGCCGTTCGTGTCGAACGTGACCGTATGCGTGAGACGCGTCCATGAACCGGTCAACGTGATGTCACCGGTCACCGGTTGCGTGAAATCGTAGGCCTTGCCGTTGAGCAGCCAACCGTCGAACGTGTAGCCCTTGCGGGTAGGATCCTTCGGCTTGTCCACCGGCTTCCCATCCTCGACTGTGGTGGGAGTCGGCTTGGAACCGTCGCCGGCATCGAACAGGACGGTGTGCTCCACCGGCAGCGGAACCCATTTGGCGATGATGGTCAGGTCGGCCGTCACCGGAGTGGAGAAGTCATACGGTTGACCGTTGACGGTCCATCCGTTGAACATGTAGCCCTTACGGGTCGGGTCAGCCGGCTTGGTTGCCATGGAACCGTCCGTGACGGTCTGCGCTGGAATGGTCGTACCGTCCGCAGTGTCGAAACGAATGGTGTGCGTGGCGGGCTTTTCCTTCTCCCAGCTGGCGGTCAACGTGATATCACCAGTGACCGGCGTGCTGAAATCGTAGGCTTTGCCGTTCAGCAGCCAACCAAGGAACACGTATCCATCACGGACGGGTACCTCAGGCTGTGTGGCCGTTTCACCATCGGCGACCGTCTGGGAGGGAAGCTCCGCTCCCCCATCGGTGTCGAACGTGACCGTATGATTGACCGGTGTCTTCACCCATTCGGCGGTCAGGGTGATGTCATCGGTGACCGGTGTGCTGAAATCGTACGGTTGACCGTCAAGCAGCCATCCGGTGAACTCATATCCCTCGAGAGTAGGCATATCCGGTTCCGTGGCCTTGTCTCCATCGGTGACATTCTGGGAAGGCACCGGAGAGCCCTTGCCAGTGTCGAAGGAGACCACATGAACTGCGGGAGCGGCTTTCTCCCATTGGGCGGTCAACGTGATATCCGAAGTGACCGGGGTCGAGAAATCATATGGTTTCCCATCCTCAAGCCAGCCGGAGAACACATATCCGTCCTTGGTTGGGGCTTCCGGCTCATCCACGGTGTCGCCATCGGTGATGGACTGCGAGTCGATTGGAGAGCCGCCATCGGTGTCGAACGTGACGGTATGCTCCGCTTTCATCCAATCCGCAACCAAAGTGAGATCCTTGGTGACCGGTTGCGTGAAATCATATGGCGTGCCGTTCAGCAGCCAGTCGGCGAACTCGTATCCGTCACGGGTCGGGGCTTCCGGCTCGTCCACGGTATCACCGTAGGCGACGGATACGGATGTGACCGGTTCCCCGTCACCTGGGTCGAAGGTGACGGACAGCATGCTCTGCTCCCAGTCGGCGGTCAGGGTGATGTCACCAGTGACCGGCTGGGTGAAATCATACGGTTGGCCATCCAACAACCACCCCTTGAACGTGTAGCCTTCACGGGTCGGTGGTTCCGGCTGGGTGCCGGTCTCCCCGTCTTCCACGGTCTGAGCTGGAATGAACGAGCCGCCAGCCGAATCGAAGATGATCGCATGCTCTCCGATAGCAGTCCAAGAAGCGGTAAGCACGATGTTCGCAGTCACCGGCGTGGAGAAATCATAAGGTTTGCCGTTCAACAGCCAGCCCGCGAAACGGTAGCCTTCGCGAGTCGGGTCAGCTGGTTGGGCGACGGTCTTGCCGTCAATCACACGCTTGGTGCGTTCCTGTGGCGAACCGCCCTTCATGTCGAAGCTGACGTTGTGGATGATCGGCTCGTTCCGCAGCGAGGTATGAAGCGTGAACGTGGCGGTGACCCCACTGGTCGGGCCGGTGACTTTCATCCGGTACTCGTATGCGTCAAGACTGGAGGCTTCGACCTTGTTGCCTTTCGAGTCGTACCAGCCGGCATCCGGATCCTCGGTCAGAGGGTTCGTTCCGGTACCGGACCATACGAGAGTCCAATCCGTCGGATGACCTTCAAGGGTATCCGTATCGTTGGCCGTGGCCTGCACGGTCGAATCATCTGACTTCCACTGGTATTTGGCAAGTGCGGCGAGTTCGTCCGCAGTCATCTGCGTATACGGTTGCACGTCGAACGTGTAGGTGACGGTCAGTCCGTTCGATGCGGTCAGAGTGTAGCCGATGCCCCCATCCAATGGGGTCGCCGTCCAACCGTCCGGAATGTTGCCGAGGCTGACCTGTTTGGTGCCAGCCGGCACTGGGAACGTGCCGCCGTTGACCGGGTCGAAACCCTCGACTGCTTCGCGGGTATCGGTGGTCGCGGTCACTCCGACCAAATCGTCCGCAACCGGGTCATGAGTGGGCAGGAACGTGTAGGTGAAAGAGTATTGTCCGTCAACACTGGCAATCGTCCACGCAAGCGTGCCTTTCACGTGGCTCCATGTCCAACCGTTGCGGGGAATTCCCGTCCAGCTGACGGTCGCATCCTCCGGTACCTGATAGGTGCCGGATTTGGTCGGGTCGAAACCGTCGATGGTTTTCCCGCCATCGGTGGTCGGCGTCAGATCCGCCAGATCGTCCAATGTGGGCGTGTGGTCAGGCAGGGCGAACGTGTAGCGGCGGATGATTTTCGAATCGGGGCTGGAAACCTGATAGGTGATGGAGGTGCCGTCATAATCCGGTCCTTCCAGAGTCCAGCCTTCGGGCAGTCCGTCGATGGTGACTCCGGTCGCGGTGGCGGGCAATGCGAAGGTGCCGCCGTCTACCGGGTCGAAGCCGGTTATCGGGTCGCCTGTATCCGTGGTGGCAATCAGCTTTTTAAGCTGGTCTGCCGTGTACGTGGGCTCGTAATCATCGGAGTAAAAGAGGATGACTGTTCTATCAGCCTGTCCGGTTTTGGAAAAATCCGTGACTATTCGATCGGTTCTGACTCTTGTGTCCGAGACATTCCACCCATCTGGGATACCAGTCCAGGTAACGCTTTTCGTGCCTGTAGGAATCTTGTTGGATGAGCCGTTCGGGTTGAATCCGGTGACCGGGCTTCCGTCCGGCAGCCATGCCATGAGTTTGCTCCAGTCGGCTGGGGCTTCTCCACTGTCGTACATGAAATCGTGGGTGATGGTCAGACTGGGATCATCATCCGCCGTCCACTGGTAACGGTAGCGGTCGGACAATGGTTGCCCGCCTCCAGACCAGCCGGCAACAATATGATAGCCGGGTTGCGCGTTTTCGATGTACCCGTGGAGGGTCTGGTTTTGGCTCCAGTCGTAGCCGGTCAGCAGATTCGATTCGTCGCCGAACCGGAAGTAGTCGAGGCTACGCAGCTCGTACACGCAGTGCTTGAAGTTGGTGGCCCCCGACAGGAACCAGTTGTAGTTCGTGCTGCCGCTCCATACGTGGTAGCGGATACCGTTCCGGCCTTGCCAGTTCCATGTCTGGGTGCTGACATACCAGCCGGCCGGCAGGTTCTTGAGTTCGGTAGTACCGGCACCGGTGCCGATGACCTTCATCGTGGAGATGTCGTTGTCGCTCGGATTCGGATCATATCCGTCCGCCGGATTCAGGCCGACATCTCTGCCATTGATGGTGATGCTCGCTCCTGACGGCACCTGTACGGTTAGGGCCTTGGTGGAAACAGTCGATGCCGCTTGTGTTGTGGCTTGACGGTTTTCGGCCGCGCCAGCCGGCATTGTCACTGCAAGCAAGGTGGATACGGTCAACACTGACGCGAGACATGATGCCAAAAATTTGCGATGCATCGCTTCTCGTCCCTCTCTTAAAAAAAGCTTTTCATATGAGAATGCGGGACGGTTTGATGGGGAGAGACAAACCGTCCCGCAAGAACATGGACAAGCGTCAAACCCCTTGTCGTTGGTTATACAAGGGGTCTGACGCCATTGAGGTTAGGCGCTGTGTCGGCCAATCATGCGGCGACGACGCTTGGCTCCAGCCAAGCCCATCACCGTGCCTGCGCCAAGGAGGAGCAGGCCAAGACCGGCGAACAGATCAGCACCGACACCAGTGGGGGCAAGCGGATGCACGCTCACCGTCTCATCCGGCACGCGCGGCTTGCCATAGGTGACCGGGGTGGTCGGCTTGTTCGGCTTGTCGGAGTCCGGGCCGGTCGGCTGTTCCGGCTTGACCGGGATCAGCTGCTCACGCCAGTAGAAGGTGCCCTCCTTGTCGGCGGTGATCTCCGGGGAGTCAACGCTGGTGGCGCCTGCCGGCACGGTCACGCAGTCGGTGGTGGTGAGCAGCTTGTCGTTGCTCACATCCCCGTCGTTCTGCTGCCAGTACTCGAACTTCACGCAGTAGCCTTCGGGCACGTATCCGGTGATGTGCGCGGTGTCATGGATCTTGTCACCGACGGTCGCGTTGTGCGTGTTGGCGGTGGTGGTGATCTTGATGACGCTGCTCGTCTCGGACGGTGTGCGGGCCGGATCGGTGTAGAAGGCGGCCGGCACGGTCTCCGGCGTCGCGCCGTCACCGTCGACCTGCGGTTCGCTTCCGATCGGGAGCAGGCCGTTGAGCATCAGGTGGTCCATCGTGTACACGCCGTCCTTGTCCTTGGCGGGCTTGACGGGCCGGCCGTCCTTGCCGCGCCTGGGGCTGGTCAGGCTGAACACGAAGTACGGGCGGTCTCCCGCCTTGCCCTTTTCGTAGGCGTTCGGGCTGGTGATGGTGATCTTCCCGTCCTTGGCCGCCTTGGCGGCGTCCTCGGCGGTGATCACGTATGCGCCATCCTGCGGCGTGTTCCACTGTTCGACCAGCGTGTCCGCATCCGCCGCACCGTCGCCGGTGTTGTAGATGCTCCAGCCGATCATGGTGCCTTCCACGACCGGGCCGTTGATGGTGACCCTGTCGTGGAGCCTGCCGCCCTCCTCGATCACCTCATCGGTCGCCGACCTGGCGTTGATGATACGGATCGTTTCGGACGGTTCGCGGGCCGCGCCGTACTTGAGCGTCCTGCCGTTCTCGTCGCGGATGATGACGCGGAAGTAGTAGACGCCGGTCTGGCTCGGCTTCCATTCGGGGCTGTCGACCGTGGTCTGGCCGGATTCGAGCCTGACGGCCCGGTCCTTGTCGGCCAGGGTGGCGATCTTCACGTCCTTCGACGGGTCGTCGCCGGCGTCCTGCTTCCACACCTCCCAGCTTGCGGTCAGCGGGCCGGTCAGGTCGTCGCGGATGTCCTTGCCGTCGGACTTGCTGTACTTGATGTTCAGCAGGTCCGTGCGATCGGATACCGCGGTGCCCAACGCCTGCTCCACGTAGGTTTCCGTGGTCGCGTCGATGCTGCGCGTCGACTCGTACGGGACCCTGTCGTCGCCGCGGTGGAACCCGTGGTCCCTGTCCTCGTTCGGGAAGCGCACACTTTCGACGAAGTAGTAGTCCTTCGCGTCCGGCACGGTGATCTTGTCGGATTCGATGGTCTGCCTGCCGTCGCCGTTCGCGCACGTCTTGTAGCCGAGATCCTTGAGGGTCTTGTCTCCGGTCTCCGCGACCTTGTCGCCGGTCTCGTACTCGTGGAGTTCGGAGTCGGCGATGGCGTCATCCGGCACGCAACCCTCGATGAGGGCCACGTCCCGGGTTTCGCCGCCCTTGGCGGTCCACTTGGCGGTGGTGGTCGTGATCCGGGCCGCGTGCAGGGATTCCTCCTTGATGCGGTGGCCGGAGCGGACCTGGGTCTCGCCGTCGGGCCGGAACGCGGTTCCGTCGGCCTTCTGGAACACCCACACCCAGTAGTAGTCGCCCGGCTTGTCGAGCGAGGCGAGCGCGGAGTCCAACGCGGTCTGCGCGGCGTGCAGGTCCGTGGGCTGGATGGTGGCGGCGAGCGTGTCCTTGGACGCGTCCTCGCCCGCATCCTGCCTGTAGAGCTCGAAGCCGAGCTTGTATCCGTCGAGCATCCTGCCCTCGATGTCGGCGTGGTCGCCGATCTGGGTCGGATGGGTGACGTTCACGTAGTTCCCGCCCTTCCAGGTGTGGATGTTCGCGGTGCCTGCGACCCTGGTCGTGATCTTGACGATCTCGAAATGCTCGGAGGGTACGTTCCTGCCGTCGAAGATGAGGTTCTTCTTGGCGTATCCGTCGCCCTGCTTCCAGGAGTCGTCGAGGATCACGTTCCCCGGGTCGATGTCCGGGTCTCCGCCGAGGTCGTCGGGGCTCCAGATGCGGAAGCGGAACTGGTAGCTTCCGGCCTTGCCCGGGTTGTCCATGACGGGGGCCTTGATGTCCGCGTCGGTCACATCCTTGTCGAGTGTGAGCTTCGCGGATTCGGCCACCTTCTTGAGGCTGTCGCCCTTGTCGTCGGTCGTCCAGATTTCGACCTGGTAGCTGGAGCTCTTCGGCATGGTGCCGGAGACGTGCAGGATGTCCTGCACGTGCTTCTGGTTATCGAGCCACAGGGGTTCCGCGGAAGTGGAGGTCACCTTGAACACGCGGAAGGTCTCGGCCTCGTCGCGCGCCTTGGTGTACTTGACCACGTGCTCCTTGCCTTCGACCGTGTTGTCCACGTCCGGGTTGGTGACGAGCACGCGCACGTAGTATGCGCCCGGCGTCCAATCCTTGCCGATCGTGAACGTCTCGGATTTCATCTTCTGCCAGACGGAATCCGCCTTCGGATCGTTCGGGGCGAGCTTGGATTGCGGCATTTTCCACTGCTTGCCGGTCCACTTGATCGTGTCGGTCGTCTGGTCGCCCGTACCCTGCTGCCACACCTCGAACTGGTATTGGGTGCCCGGCGCGGTCTGGCCTATCAGGGGCGCCACGTCGCCGTCCGCCTGCTTCCATGCGGTCTGCTTGAGCACGTCGTACACGCTGACGGTCTTCTCCGCGTATTCGTCGGAGTTGACGCTGAACCATTTCTTGGAAATGGTGGTGTCATACTGCTGCACCGGGGTGCGTTCCTGCGATTCGACGCCGGTGCCGTGCTGGTCGCCGGATTCGCCGAACACGGCCTTGTCAAGGACGGCACCGTTCGCGGTCTTCAGGGTCGCGACCCAGTAGACCATGCCCGGCTTGTCCATCGTGAACGCCTTGTCCTGCGCCTTGAACGTGAGCTTCCCGTCCCGCATCTGGCTGATGTCGATCGGGAAGTCATGCGTGCCGATCAGGTTGTTCTTGGATGCCGTGTTGTTACCGTCCTGACGGTAGGCTTCCACGGTCACATGGGAGCCGGCCGGGATGGAGCCGATCATGCCGCTCGGGTTGCTGTTGCCGTTGCCCTCGTGGCCGTCCGACTCGTTGTACACGGTGATCTGGTCGTACAGCTGTTCGCCGGTGGCGCCCATGACCTGCGCCTGCGAGCTGAGGTAGCCGCCGGGCGCGACGTACACGGTTTCGGACGGCAGTCCCAAGTCGTGGGTGGCGATGGCGGTGCCGTCCTTGGCGTGCAGGGTGGCCTTCCAGTAGACGCTGCCGGAGTTGTCGGTCTTCGTCTTCGGGCTGGTGACCGTTATCTTCTCCTTGTCGGAGCGGTCGGCCTGCTCGTCGGTGATGTCCACGCGCGCGCTGTCGAGCAGCTTGCCCGCAGTGGTGTCGGGGTCGCCGCTGACCGGCTCGTAGGCGTCGAAGGTGACGTAGCTGCCACGCTCGACCTTGCCTTCGATGGTGGCCTTGTCGGCGAACTCCTCGCCCGGATGGACGGTGGTCTTGGTGACCTGCGTGGTGATGGTCGGCTGCATGACCTTCACGGTCTCGCCGGCGATGCCCAAGTCGTGCTGGGCGAGCAGCAGCCCGTCCTTGCGGTACACCTTGGCCTGCCAGTACACGTTGCCCGCCGTCTTGGACGTGATGTCGGGGCTGTCGATGGTGAAGCTCGTGTTCCATGCGCTCTTGTCGGCCACGCCGTCGGGGATGGCGACCTTGGCGCTGTCGAGCAGCTTGGGCGCACCGTCCGTGTACTCGTCGTCGCACGGGCCGTACGCGTCGAACACGACGTAGCTGCCGCGCCCCACCTTGCCGTCGATGATGGCGGTGTCGTGGAACTTCTGGTTGACGTACACCTGCTCGCTGCTGACCTTCGTGGTGACGCTGACGCCGCGCACGATGGTGGTCTCGCTCTCGATGCCGAGTTCGTGCGTGGCGAGCGGTTCGCCGTCCGCGTTGTACAGTTCGGCCTGCCAGTACACGTTACCGGTCTTGTCCGTCTTGACGGTGGGGCTGACCACGTCGAACGCGCTCTTGTCGGACGCGTCGGCCTGCTCGTCGGTGATGTCCACGCGGACGGCGTCGAGCAGCTTCGCGGCGCTGGTGTCCGGGCGTCCGGGCACCGCGTCGTACGCGGTGAACAGCACGTAGCTGCCGCGCGACACCTTGCCGTTGATGTGTGCGACGTCGTGGAACTCCTCGCCCTGTCCGACCTCGATGGCGCTCACGTTGGACGTCAGGTCAACGGTCGCCGGGTTTTTTTCCACGAAGCTGCGCTCCCACGGGTCGTTGTACGCGCTCTTGAACGCGCTGGCGCGGTCGGAGCCGGGGAAGTCGTAGACGAACACGTAGTATCCGGTCTGGCTCGCGTCGGTCGCGGTGATGTTCACATCCTCCGCGACGGTCTGCGCCTTGCCGGCGTTCGCGGGACGGAACGTGATCCTGCCGCCGCCGACCTTGTACGTGCCGTTGCCCGCGGGCACCTCCCATTCGCCGAGCAGCCTGTGGTTGGCGTCCGCGGCCGGCTCGGCCTGGGTGTTCGGCTTGAACTTCTCGTCCTGCGTGCGGTCGCCGGTGCCGGAGCCCGCCCACCAGACGCGGATCCTGGCCTTCACGTCGCCGCCGAAGCCGTAGGCCTGGTTCGTGTTGAACTGGCCGTAATCCTGGGGCAGGCCGCCGATGGTGATCGTGTCCATGATGTCCTTGTTCAGGCCCGTGTACTGTTCGAGCACGGTGGAGTCATGGTTCGGGCCGGTCTTGTGGATGTCGGATTCGGTGGTCTGTCCGAACGGGTCGACGTAGTCGGCGGTGATGTAGTCGGGCTGCGTCTGCTCGTTCTTGAGGATCGTCCACACCCAGGTGCCGATGCGACCGTCCTGCGGGTTGACGTAGTCGGTGCCGTCCGCGTTCTTCGCGGTGACGGCCTGCGTCTGGCCGGGCCCGGAGAACGTGGCGTCCGCGGTGGCTGCCGGGTTGCCGTACGTCTTGGCGACGCGGTTCAGGTAGTCGGCGGTCTTCTCGTTCCCGTTCTGTTTGAGGACCGCGAGGCCGTTGGCCTGCCGGGCGTCAAGCGTGTAGTAGTAGCCTTTGGCGGTCACGTTGACCCCGTTGGCCCATTCGTCGCCCTGCTTGATGCCGCTGGTCACCCTGTCGGACACCCTCGCGCCCCTGGGCACGATCTTGCTGCCGACCTGGGTGGACACGGTCGGCTGGAAATCACGACGTACATTAAACGTGATGTTCGCGGAAGTGGTCTCAGGATCGGTGGGCGCGAACAGATCCTGACCGGGAGCGCTCTGCTTAATGGCCTTGGATATCTTATGAGATGCTGTGACACTCACAGAACCGTTGCCAGTTGCCGTCCACGCAATATGCTCGGCTGCACCAGTGGTCGTACCGGTGTAGGTATTTGTGCCGGTCGCATCAAACACGGCCGGACCGTTGATTTTCAATGTATATGCAAGCCCACTTATGAAAGCTCCGGTAGAGGTTCTGATACCTGGGTCATAAGTGCCTTTGCGTTCGCCCTGCGTGTATTTGTAGGAGGCCCTAATGTTGGCGGGCATGTTGTCGGCCGCATCCTGCCACAACTGGGCGGCGCGTGTGGCGACCGTGTTCCAGTCCCCGCCCTCAAGACCGGTCTGGTGCGTCTTCACGGAGGCCCACCAGGTGGGGTGCTCGTCCAGATGCTCGTGGATCGCGTAGGCGACAGCCGCCTGGGTCAAATCGCTCATGTCGCCCGCGTTCTTGTCGACCATGTACGCGGCGACCTTCGACGTGGCGTCGGTCGCATCCGCCCAAGTGCCCGCGTTCGTGTCGATACCGGCCACGCCGATCTGGATGCAATACGCGGGACGCCCGTTGCGCGTGCCCTGCACGCCGAGTGCAAACCCGTGGTGGCCCGCATACACGAGCCCGCTGTTGAACGGGTTGAACCAGTAGCCCGGCCCCTGCGCGGTGGCAGCGTTTGCGGTGCCCGCAACCAGCATGCCACCCGCCAACGTAGCGACGGCTGCGACCGATGCCGCAACGATCCGTCCCAAACGTTTCAGCAAGCCCGGACCATGGTTGACGTTGTTGAGGATCCTCCCCATATCGTCTCCTTAATCTTGACTATCTCACCGGCACGGGGAATTTCCCATGGTGCCTACAACAAAACAAGACTAGCCGTAGATTGCGCAATTAACACTAAAAAATATGAAAAAAACGTTTTTGTGGAAAAGGCAACAACTCCCCTATATATAAGCTGCGGCCACTCCGCCTCGCAGCTTTACGTTTCGCAATTGACAGGTAAGACTGAAACTGAACAAAAAATAAAACATGTTCGCGAATCGCCTGCCCATCCACAGGGTGGACGATAATCAGCGAAGAACCACCAAGGAGAACAACAGCAATGAACGAGGAAAAGAAGAACGATATCGTCGAGGATACCACTCCCCCGACGGAGACCGGTATCGAGAGCACGGAGTCTACGATGCGCAGGCGTCCCAAGTGGCTGGTTCCCGCCATCGCCGCAGGCGCCATCGTCGTGCTGATCGGAGCCGGTCTGGGTGGATGGCATGCATACACTACTCATGAATTGAACGTGGCGAAGTCAGCGTGCGCCCAGGCAAGCGATACGCTGCGTGGCGCCGCCAACGAATACAACTCATTGGTCAACGGGGCTGCTGCCGATGCTTCCGCCATCAAGGCGGATCAGGTGAAGGATTCGAAGACCGTTGATGCCCTGGCCAAGGCGTTGAAGGAAACGGCGCCCGGGTATGAGGGTTGCGTGACCGACGGCAAGGATGGCCTGGATGCGGCGACCGTGAAGCTGAATTCCCAAGCGAAATGGTACGAATCCCACGAGAAGAGCCTGTCGGAAGCCGTGAAGGCCGTGACCGCATCCAAGGCCGCGAAGACCCTGGAAACCGCGAAGAACGCGCTCGCCAAGAAGGTCGATGAAGCGTCCAAGCTCCTCAAGGACTCCGACGGCAAGGTGCAGGACAACGCGACCCGCGAGACCCTGACCAAGGCCATCGATTCCGGGAACAAGCTCAAGGACGGCAAGGAGCCTTCGAAGCTCGACGAGGCCCGCAAGGCATTGGAGTTGGCCATCAAGGGCGTGAACGATTCGATCGCAGCGAAGACCAAGGCCGACGAGGAGGCCGCGGCCGCGGCGCAGTCGAATCCGTATTCGAACACCACCTACCGCCGCTCCACCTCATCCGGTGGCTCCTACCAGCGGACCAGTACCGGAAGGGGGAACGCGGCACCGGCACCGAGGACCACCGCCCCTGCACCAGCTCCAACTCCGAGTGGAGATGAATACGAGCAGATGTGTTCCGTAACAGACACGAGTGGAAAGCCTGGAACTTGGGTTCCCTGCAGTTCTGTTGGTTTCTGATTTTTTCAGACCCTCTGCCGCCAAAGTATTACAGCATCCTTTCCACGTTTTTCTTTGACGTGGGAAGGATGCTTTTTGGCTCATGATTTTTCCTCTTTCAATTTCATGTGGACGTATTCAGTATAGCATATACTGCTGTTCGCAACACACAAAACACAAAAAACACACAGACAAAAAACTCCCCTACTTTACGAATTGTTTTTTAGACGATTTTAGATTTTTTAGATTTTTTAGATTTTGTGTTATGGTGTTGAAAGAAACACAAACAGAAAGTCAAGGTTATGCCCAATCCATTTAAGCCGACTGCAGGAATGACGCCTCCTGTGCTAGTAGGCAGACAATCCGAGCTGGACGATTTTCAGATTGCGCTAGATGATGGAGTGGGCGCTCCAGGAAGACTCCTATACGTAACCGGTGCCCGAGGCGTGGGGAAAACCGTCATGCTGAATGCTCTTGGAGACATCGCCAGAAATCGTGGATGGCACGTAATCGACGAAACTGCTGAAGTGGGCTTTCTGAGCAGGTTGATTCAAGAACTACTGGATAAGCCGGAAACCCGTATACGCAAATATGAGCTACCCTCAGGCGGGTTTGCAGTGCCGGGGGTAGGATTTCAAGCGTCATTAGATTTAGGTTCGGTTGAGCTTCAAAGAGATAATCAAGTTCTGGATATAAGGCACGCCATCGTTGATCGTTTAGACCGGTTGGACGAAGCCGAACAGGGTGTATTGATCACGTTGGATGAGGTCCAACCCAGCTCTTTGCCGGAAATCCGCTCCCTTGCCATTGGAATCCAACATTTAATCCGAGAAAAAAGGAATGTGGCATTTGTGTTCGCTGGTCTTCCTTCAATGGTGGATACCGTCATTAATGATGATGTGCTTACTTTTTTGAGACGAGCTGAATGTCATCATCTAGGGAGCGTTGACCTTAAGGAAATATGGTCCGCTTTTGAAAAAACCACTTCACAATACGGGAAGGATGCAGACTATGATGTACTGAACTCATTGACCGAAGCCACAAATGGCTATCCTTTCATGATCCAGCTGGTCGGATACTGGTCATGGCGTTATTCAGATGTGAATAGCCACTTGGATCGCATACACATGCAAGATGCACAACAAGGTATAGAGAAAGCTCGAATCAGTTTGGGCAGCATGGTTCATGGTCCAGAATTCGACAACCTTTCCCCGATGGCAAGAGATTATCTGATTGCGATGTCACAAGACGACGGCCCGTCGAATACCCGCGTTATAGCCGAACGAATTCACCGTGATGTCAAGTATGCAGGCGTGTATAGGGCACAGCTGATTAAAGAAGATGTCATTGAACAAACCAGCTTCGGATATGTTGACTTCAAGATTCCCTATTTGCGTGATTATCTAAAAGAGCACGCAGTCCACCATCAAATGAAGAAGGACATCGCTAAAGCTCAGGCGGAAAACTGAATATCCTAGAATTTTAGGGATTTATTTCCGTCTGTGACTGGTTCAATAGAAATCATGGGCATCCTTTGGAAAATCAGCAAATGGTACAACCGGTACCAGTTCTTCATGTGGGCTGCAGGAGCCGTCACCGCGATAGCCGCTCCCCTGGTCGGCTACGCCTCCTATTTTCTCGGCATGAACAATCAGCGTTTGGAAACGCTATCCGACAGTCCCGAATACGCGAACGACGTGACCGCGGCGAACGTCATCCAATGGTTGACCGGACAGACGCACAGCTACGGTTGGATTCTCGGCATCATCGCCATTATCGGAATCCTGCTCGTCATCTTCTGCATCACATTCACCATCATCGGCTGGATCGGCCGACGCACCGAAATCAGCGGCACCGACCAAACCAGCGAAATACAGGAAAAAGGCCGACGCAAAGCCGAGACGGAAGAACAATACGACGACTACGGGCAGCCAGCAGAATACTGATCACGCGCCTTGCCAGTGGTCTGCCGGTCGGCTCCGACCTCGAATACGCCGACGAAATCACCCTCGGCCGAGCCCTAGCCGGCCGGCGCGAAGCCTAAGGGAGGCCTCGTCTCTTCGGCGTGCCTACTGACTGATGAGGGGATATTTTTTTTTCTGAAACAAATTCGGACAATATACACAAACGTTCCGTATGCGGAATATTTGTGTCTAAGGGCGTTGCTTAGTAACGCCAAACGGAATCAATTGCACCACCGTTTGACTTCTGCCAGAGTGTGATTCCGTTCAGGTTCGTTGCGGTCCATTCACCGGTCGGTTCCGACTCAGCTTCACCGAACAGACTGTTCATACAGGATTGCTGGACTGAGCCGTCCATTCCGCCTTCCGCGACGTGCAGCCATACGCCGTCGTGATTCAGGGATCGTTTCCATGAGAACAGTCCGGGGGTCGGGTTGTTCTGTGGTGAGCAGCGCAGCCACGCTTCGTCAAGCTGTCCGGATAAATCGGATGGAGAGTTCATGGTTTCGGTCCATTCGCCTAGGGTCGGGTCTGTGGCTGGTTCCGTCGGTTTCGCGGGTTCCTCGGCGGGCTTTTCCTCGGTGGTGGTTTCCTTCTTGGGTTCGGGTGCTGGCTTCTTTTTCGTTTCCGTCTGTGTCTGCGTTTTCGGCGCGGTGGTATTCGGTCTGGCTGTTGGGGTTCCGCATGCTGTGGCGAGTAGGAGCAGTGGGATTGCGCTGATGGTTGCGATTGTTCTTCTGTTCATGGTCTGCTCCCGTCGTTGGTGCTGTTTTCTAGTTTAGCCGGAGCGTGGGTTTGGATGCATTTTCTAAAAAAATCTTATTTATTTTATGTAATCTACTTGTATATAACTTTCATCTAGTATAAAATCAATTATGATGACAGGAATACAGCCCGACAACAAGGAGCAAAAGATGGAAGACATCAACACCCAGCGGATCGCGATCCTCGAACAACGAATCAACGAGCTCGAGACCCGCGTCAGCCAACTCGAAAACCCGAAGCCCGTGACCGGCGGCACCCTCAAACGCGCCATCGAAGCCCTTGCTGAAAAGGTCGGCCAAATGGGCGAGACGTTCAGCAACGAGGGACGCAGGGGCCGCTTCATCATCGGACACGACGGCAGGCGTCACCCCGTGTTCATCGCCGCCAGCCGCAACCTTGGCTCCGACACCGGCAAGCCCATGTCCGGATGGCACTCCATCAACCCGCGCAACGCCGACACCACCCGGTTCGGCGCGTACATCCTCTCCGTCGAGGACGAACTGCGCAGGCCCGTGTTCTTCATCTTCACGCCCGAGGAGTTCCAGGCCCTGCTCGATTCGAAGAAGGCCGACAGCAAGGGGCTGCGCCACTTCTACATCAGTCGAGCGGAAGCCGGCATGGACAAGTTCGTAGACTGGCGTGACGGCGGCATGGACATGACCCAATACCGTGGCGCGTTCAACAAGCTCGAGTTCAACGCCTGACGGCATCCAGAAAAAACAGGGGCGGCCACTAACGAACTGAACCGCACCCCGATTGTTGGACTGAGGAAATTCAGATTCGATGATCGGAGGAAACGTTACGACGACGGGTTCCGGCACGAGGCGCTGGGGCTCATCA
>OBWH01000217.1_pt1 | contig 17151 bp, 10 predicted proteins | sample 1476391 | NCBI WGS metagenome assembly OBWH01 (sample SAMEA2580086, study PRJEB22360) | human gut metagenome | biome: human gut; feature: human-associated habitat; material: faeces | place: Denmark | collected 2008/2010
TTTTTACGTAGGGCGTTGCCCTACGCTATATAATTAAGCCCTTTCAGGGCACTCCGCAAAATTATCATTTATCTCATTTCTGCACCGATTTGAACTAAAACCGGAAGTTCGGATTAAGCCAGAAGCCAGTCCTTTGGATTCCGCTTAATTTAAAAATAAGAATCCCTAAAAATTTCTCTTTTATCTCTTATTATCAAAAAGTTTTATTAGTTTTGCTCTTCATTATATCTCAAACTCTTAAAATAGAAGCAAATGAAAAAAGGTTTGAAAATCGCAGCTATCACCGTAGGAGTAATTATCATTCTGATGTTCCTTCTTCCTTTCGCCTTCCAAGGAAAGATAGCCGACATTGTAAAAACAGAAGGCAACAAGATGCTTAACGCACAATTTGACTTTAAGAACCTTAACATTAGTCTGTTCCGCAATTTTCCACAGGCTTCTGTCACTCTCGAAGATTTCTGGCTGAAGGGTACGGGTGAATTTGCCAATGACACCCTTGTACAAGCCGGAGAAGTTACCGCCGCAGTCAACTTATTCTCCCTTTTCGGAGATAGCGGTTACGATATTTCTAAAATATTTATTGAAGACACGAAGTTACATGCCATTATCTTGCCGGACGGACGTGCCAACTGGGATATCATGAAACCGGATACAATAGCAACAGCCGAAACGCCTGCAGAAGAAGAAGCCTCTTCTCCTTTCAAAGTCAAGCTGCAACGCTTTGTTATCAAAAACATGAATCTGATTTATGACGATCAACAAGGAAAGATGTATGCTGATATCCGCGACTTCAACGCTATTTGTGCCGGAGACTTAGGAAGCGAACGTACCACTCTGAAACTGGAAGCGGAAACCAAATCACTCACCTACAAGATGAATGGAATCCCTTTCCTGGCAAATGCCAATATCTCCGCTAAGATGGATGTAGACGCCGACCTTGCCAACAACAAATACACATTGAAAGACAACACTATCCGCCTCAACGCCATTCAGGCAGGCATCGACGGTTGGGTAGCCTTGAAAGACCCGGCTATCGACATGGACTTGAAACTTAACACGAATGATATAGGCTTCAAGGAAATTTTGTCATTAATTCCCGCCATTTACGCCACAGAATTCTCCAGTCTGAAAACAGACGGAACTGCAACGCTTACCGCAACGGCCAAAGGTATCCTGCAAGGAGACACCGTTCCATCATTCAATATTGACATGCAAGTCAAGAATGCCATGTTCCGCTATCCGGCTTTACCGGCAGGAGTAGATCAAATCAACATCAGTGCCAACGTTCAAAATCCCGGAGGAAATATAGACCTGACTACGGTCAACATCCATCCGTTCAGTTTCCGCCTTGCCGGAAATCCGTTTAGCCTGACTGCTACTGTGAAAACGCCGATCAGTGATCCGGATTTTAAAGCAGAAGCGAAAGGAGTGCTCAACTTAGGTATGATCAAACAAGTCTACCCGCTTGGAGACATGGAGTTGAACGGTACCATCGACGCCGATATGCAAATGTCGGGACGCCTCTCATCCATCGAAAAAGAAGAATACGAACGCATACAAGCCTCAGGCACTATCGGACTGACGGGCATGAAACTCAAAATGAAAGATATGCCGGATGTAGAGATTAAAAAGTCTCTCTTCACCTTCACTCCGAAATACCTCCAGTTGAGTGAAACAACCGTCAACATCGGAAAGAACGATATCACCGCCGACAGCCGGTTTGAAAACTACATCGGTTATGTATTGAAAGGTAGCACATTGAAAGGAAACCTGAATATTCGTTCCAACTACTTCAATCTGAACGACTTCATCACCGCTTCTGCCGATGAAGCCTCCACATCAGAAGCTGCGTCCACCGACTCTGTAGCTACAGCCGCCACAGGTATTGTTGAAGTTCCCCGTAACATCGACTTCCAAATGGACGCTAACCTGAAACAGGTGTTATTCGACAAGATGTCTTTCAATAATATGAATGGCAAACTTGTTGTAAAAGATGGCAAAGTGGATATGAAAAACCTTTCCATGAACACCATGGGTGGTAATGTAGTGATGAACGGCTATTACTCCACTGCCAACATAAAGAAACCGGAAATGAAAGCCGGATTCAAGCTCTCCAATATCGGTTTCGCACAAGCTTACAAAGAACTGGATATGGTGCAGAAAATGGCTCCTATCTTCGAAAATCTGAAAGGTAATTTCTCCGGAAGCATCAATATCCTGACAGATTTGGATGCAGCCATGAGCCCCGTACTGAATACGATGCAGGGTGACGGTAGCCTTTCCACGCGCGACCTTAGTTTAAGCGGAGTAAAAGCAATCGACCAGATAGCCGATGCCGTGAAGCAACCCAGCCTGAAAGACATGAAAGTGAAAGACATGACATTGGATTTCACCATCAAAGACGGCCGCGTAGAAACCAAACCGTTTGATATCAAGATGGGAGACTACACACTGAATCTTTCCGGCAGCACAGGACTCGATCAAACCATCGACTATTCCGGTAAAGTGAAACTGCCCGCATCCGTAGGCAATATCTCTAAGTTAATGACTCTTGACTTGAAAATCGGAGGTTCGTTCACCTCTCCGAAAGTCAGTGTAGATACTAAAAGCATGGCCAACCAAGCTGTCGAAGCCGTAGCCGATGAAGCAATCAGCAAACTCGGACAGAAACTTGGACTGGACTCTGCCGCTACCGCCAACAAAGACTCAATCAAACAGAAAGTCACAGAGAAAGCTGCGGAAAAGGCACTAGATTTCTTGAAAAAGAAACTCAAATAAAAAGAGAAGATAATAACCATTTAACCCCACTCATCCCTCCTCTTTCTCCTTTGCGAGAGGGAAGGGATGAAGCTTTTAATATGCTACTGAAACTATATGATAAAAACAATAACCCGCAGGATTTACAACGAATCATCGATATCCTGAATGACGGCGGACTTATCATCTATCCTACCGATACGATGTACGCCATCGGCTGCCATGGTCTGAAGGAACGTGCCATAGAACGGATCTGCCGGATTAAAGAGATAGACCCTCGAAAAAACAATCTGTCTATCATCTGTTATGACTTAAGCAGTATCAGCGAATACGCGAAAGTAGACAATAACGTATTCAAACTGATGAAGCATAATCTTCCGGGACCATTTACCTTTATTTTGAACGGCACCAACCGGTTACCGAAAATCTTTCGCAACCGGAAAGAAGTAGGTATCCGTATGCCGGACAACAACATCATCCGTGAAATCGCACGCCTGCTGGACGCTCCCATTATGACCACCACACTGCCATACGAAGAGCACGAGGACTTGGAATATATGACTGATCCCGAACTTATAGATGAAAAGTTCGGCGACATCGTCGATCTGGTCATTGACGGCGGTATCGGAGGTATAGAACCTTCAACGGTTGTGAAATGCACGGACAACGAACTGGAAATCGTCCGACAAGGAAAAGGCTGGCTGGAAGAGAATTAATTCCGCTGACAGCTATCTCTAACATACAAAATGGGCTGCAATCAATTCAACACTGATGCAGCCCATTCTCTTTTTATAGAATCAATTTTATGCTTACTTAATCAAAGATTCCGGTTCTAAATGAGCAGACTCGATATCTTTGAAGTAACGGTAAGTACCTACTTTCAATTCCGCCGTAGCAGCATCATCACAAACGATAATACCTTTTTCATGCATTTGCAATGCACTGATTGTCCACATCTGTGTGATAGGACCTTCTACTGCATGATACAAAGCACGAGCTTTGTTATGACCGTTTACAATAATCATCACTTCCTTTGCAGAAAGCACAGTACCCACTCCCACTGTCAAAGAAGTCTTAGGAACTTTATTGATGTCATTATCGAAGAAACGGGAGTTAGCAATGATGGTATCCATCGTCAATGTTTTCTGACGAGTGCGTGAAGTCAATGAAGATCCCGGTTCGTTGAACGCAATATGTCCGTCAGGACCGATACCGCCCATGAACAGGTCGATACCACCGTATGACTTGATCTTTTCTTCATAACGTGCACACTCTGCATCCAAATCCGGAGCATTACCATTCAGAATATTCGTATTCTCCGGTTTGATGTCGATATGACCGAAAAAGTTATTCCACATGAAAGAATAATAGCTTTCCGGATGTTCTTTCGGCAATCCTACATATTCGTCCATGTTGAATGTTACCACATTCTGGAAGGAAACGATTCCTTTCTTATTCAGGTCGATCAAAGCTTTATACATACCCAGAGGAGAAGATCCGGTGGGGCAGCCCAATACAAATGGTTTTTCGGGGGTTGGATTGGCAGCTTTTATTTTAGCAGCAACATAATGTGCAGCCCACAGAGATACGGACTGATAGTCCGGCTGAATAATAAGTCTCATAAGTCGATTGTTTTATAGGTTAGTTAATAAATTATTATCTCATTCACAGTTTTAACGATCTTTCTTCAAACGATCCGCCATGGCACGTGCCAGATTTTCACATTGAGTATAAGTCAGGTCTTTCATTGCCTGTTTCATCTCCACCGGATCACCGACCAATTCGAATTTGCTCTTTTCCGCAAACTCTGCCAGACGCTTCACAGCAGCACCTGCCCATGTGAAAGAACCGAAATAACCCAAATAGCGTCCCTTCACCTCACGCAACAGAATCTTTGAGAGCAGCGCTTCCACTTCCGGGAATATCTGATTGCTATAAGTGGGAGAACCGATAATCAATCCCTTGTAACGGAAAATATCCGCTATAATATAAGAAGGATGGCTCTTTGTCACATTATGCATGACAATGTTCTTAACACCCTGTGCCGAAAGCTCTTCTGCAATAGCTTCCGCCATTTGCTCCGTATTTCCATACATGCTTCCATAAGCAATAACAACACCTTCGTCTGCATCATAACGACTCAAACGGTCATAGATACCAATTACCTTGGCAATATTCTCTGTCCATACCGGACCATGTGTAGAACAGATGGCAGAAATAGGTAGTCCTCCCAATTTTTGCAAAGCTTTTTGCACGGGGCTTCCGTATTTGCCTACGATGTTAGAGTAGTAACGAACCATTTCCCCCCAATACTTATCCACATTGATCCGCGTATCTAGGAATCCGCCATCTACAGTGCCAAAGCATCCGAATCCGTCGCCGGAGAAAAGAACGCCGTCCGTTTCATCAAAAGTCATCATCGTTTCCGGCCAATGCACCATCGGAGTCATATAAAAACGCAGTTTATGATGTCCCAAAGCTAAGAAATCACCTTCCTTTACCAGATACTGTTCGCCGGTTACACCGTAGAAACCTTCAATCATACCGAATGTCTGCTTGTTACCCACGATAATAATTTCCGGATAATGTTGCTTAATCAGTCGGATAGATCCCGAATGATCCGGTTCCATGTGGTTTATAATCAAATAATTAATAGGACGTTCTCCAATCACTTGCTTGATCTTGCGCAAGTAGACTTCAAAATAACAAATATCTACCGTATCCACCAATGCCACCATTTCATCATCAATCAGATAAGAGTTATATGAAACTCCATAGGGCAATGGCCACATCCCTTCAAATCTGTGCTTGTTACGGTCATTCACTCCCACATAGTGGACATTTCCTTTAATTCTTGTTTTATGTTCCATTCTTCAAATCCATTTATATTTCTTCCACCATCTATATTCCGCTCAAACAGCTATTTATTCAGTGGTAAGTTTATCGTCTGCAAAAATAATCCTTTTTTCCGAATCCCTATACTTCTTACCTTGATAAGCACCTCTTTCTTTCATTCTTTTTTGTAAACGCGCTACAAATTCATAATTTTTCAATCCCCAGTCCGGAGCTATTAATAAATCTTTAGGAGATTGGGAAACAAAACGCTCCACAACTATATCGGGACGAAGATGTTCTACATAATCAATCACCAGATCAATGTATTCCTCCACCTCGTTAAACAAATGAAAACCATCAGGAGCTTCATCATACTCATGCGCCATTCGTGTACCACGAATCAATTGTAACTGATGGATCTTGAGTGTAGCTAAAGGCAGATCGGAAAGTATTTCCGCTTGTGCCACCATCGTATCATGCGTTTCTCCCGGAAGTCCGAGGATGATATGTCCGCCTGTCAGGATACCGCCGGACGGCTTCCACCGTATCGGCATAAGTATGCCCCCGGTTAATGCGTTTTAAGGTTTCGTCGCAAGTGCTCTCGATCCCATATTCAACCATAAGGAAAGTATGTTTGTTCAATTCTTCCAAGTAACGCAACAAACTCTCCGGCATACAATCGGGGCGTGTACCTATTACCAATCCGACCACCCCGTCTACCGTCAACGCTTCTTCATATTTACGCTTCAAGCCTTCCAGTTCGGCATACGTATTGGTATAGGCCTGAAAGTAGGCCAAATATTTCATTTCCGGATATTTATGGGCAAAAAAGCATTTCCCTTCTTCCAATTGGGTAGTGATAGACTTCTCTGTCCGGCAGTAATCCGGATTAAAAGTCTGGTTATTGCAATATGTACATCCGCCCCATCCTTTTGTTCCGTCACGATTAGGACAAGTGAAACCTCCGTTCAATGAAATCTTTTGTACCTTGTAAGGAAAATATTTCCGCAAAAAAGTAGGAAAATCATTATATAATAGCTGTGTAGACATGTTCATTCACTTCTTTCTTTATTTTATCTACAAACATAAGCAAAATCAGCGAGTTATGGAAAGTTGACACAAAATATCTTCAATATATTAAAAATTTCATAAATTCCATAAGATAAATTAATAAACATTGCTATTCAAAAAACTATTTAATTAGCTTTGTAATGATTTTAGGCATTGGCAGGAGGATACTTGTGAAAGTCTTGTGCAATTATTCCCCAATTATGATTTCATCTCACCATACCCCATGCAACTCTTGTCAATAAAATTATCCTCTTTATATTCTGAATAAGATTATAAAGAGGATTTTTTAACGAATATTATTCATTTCACTTTTCCAAAACAAAGAAGCGAGATCAATACTATTACCCAACCGATCTGCTAGATGAAACATTTATAACAGGGCTGTAGTGATAGTATATTACAAAATCAGAATAAACAGATTTTATATCCCCAACCGTTCTTTCAGCAACCGGTAGCCGGAAAGGCTAACCCGAAGTTTCACTCCATTCTTCAATAATAACTGATAGGTTTCTTTTCCAAAAAGCTCGACCCGGGAAATCTGCGTAACATTCACAATCGTAGAACGATGCACCCGAACAAATGTATCCGGAGAGAGATGAGTTTCAAAATACTTCATAGTCTGCTCTTTCAGGTATTCGCCTGTGGGGGTTATCAGCATCACATAATCTCCACATGCTTGTATGTAAATCAATTCGTCTGCCTTCACCAAATGAATCCGGGAGCCGTCTTTCACTGTAATACGATCTACCCATTCCATGGCTGACTCTTTCTGCTGTTCAGCCACATTCACCTGATGTACAGCCAGTTCTTTTTCCATTTCCAGGTTTTGTACTTCTTCTTTTGTGACTATCAAGCGGTACCATAGAGTAATGGCAATTAAAACCGGTAGTCCGAACAATAACCGGAAAGGGATTGTCTGCGCAAAAGGAACATAGGACACTCCTACAATTCTCACCATTATGTCACAGACCATAAAACTCCCTGCCAGCCAAAGCAGACTTCCAACGATAATCATAATTACATCCGTCTGGAACAACGAGACAAGACCGACCACAAACCATGCCAGATAGGCGATAGCCGCCAACCAACCGATCGTTACTATTCCATCTACCAAAGCGGGAAGATAATCGTTTCCGGTGTATCCACAGACTAAAGCTACTTGGAATACAACCAGAATCAATGCCAGCACCAGTATCGGAATCCAACGAAAAGGAGATTCTATAATCGGATGTGCTTTCATACGCTAGCCTTTAACCTCCAAGCCTCCGAAAGAAAGTGTTCCCCGAATTACCAACACACTCTCCTTATTTATATTTCCATTCTGCCAACGTTTATCATCACATCCTCCAAAGAAAGCATTGCATTTAAACACGACTTTCCAGTCAGAAGGGACATATATCTCAACTCCTCCCCAACTGCAATCCAAATCTATGTATGTTTCTCCGGGTGCAATATGGGTATGGCGCAAATCAATCGTCGTTCCTCCGAAAGATGTGCGAATGACAGCTCCTTTAAACAATTCGTCAAGCACCACGTGACGGGCAGCTCCCCAAACATTCTCGGCACGTAGAAAACCATCTACTGACTCTGCCTGCTGTTGCTCACTTTCAAAATTCATGCCGGGTTGTCCCTGATGCATCTTCATCCATTTCTGACGATGTTGCATGGCATGATGGTGTGCCCAGTGCCCCCGCCTGTTCTTGCCGGATTTAAAAAAGAATAAGACACCTGCTGTTATCAGAGCGATAGGCCATACCATTGCCTGCGAATTTTCGGGCAACCATGAAAGCCCTCCAATCAAAAAATACAAACCTATCAACAAAAGGATGATTCCACCGATGAAATGGCGGCGAATCATAGAATATATACCTAATATAATAAGGAGTGAATGCCAGGATACGATCATATCGAAGACTTCAGATGTAATCCATCCCATATTACGGGCAAACAGCAGAATCCCGGAAAGGATAAAAAGCGAAGCTATCAGTATTTTACCGGAAAAGCCTGTAGCAGTGGGAAATTTTTGTTTCTCTTCCATTGTCTCTATTATTAATTGATTAATGGTTCAAAGATACATCATTTCCCACTGCTTCTACAGCCTTTTCTGTTGATTTCCGGTATAAATTCCGATGAATGCCGGATAAAAACCGGTGAAACTGACTATAAAGTATCTTACCTGATAAAGATAATTCTTAAATACGATGTTTGCAGATTACTTCTTTCCACCGCTATTTTGTTTTTCAATAATGTCATGCACCAAACTATTCATATACATTTCCAGATTTGTATACTGGCCATATTTATCTATCGTTTTTCCATTGCCATCAGAAGCATCATGAGGATTTAATCCGAATTTTCTCTCCCATGCATCAGGCATACCATCATTATCAGAATCAATCAAGGTACTTCTTTGTAAAAGAACTGGCCATACGGAAACATTTTCCGAAGTATTTAACGAGAGCAAATCATCCTGACTATCTATCAATCCTGGTTTCGGATATCCTTCACTTTTCCAAATACCTCCTTCCCCATTATGAACATTCAAACCTTTATATCCAGCTGTTCTCGTACGTGTTTCCTTCACAATACGTGCATCCACATCATCTCGATGCAATGAACACCCCGCATAATCCAACACTTGTTTATAAGCATTGAAAGCAGAATGTGTCGTTACCGATGCAAATTCATGAGGTTTGTCCAATCGAATCGAGTCTTTAGTTTTTTGCGTAACTACTTTCTTATAATTATTCGAAAATTGATTGTAAACTCCATATTCCCAATTATTAGCTGTAGCCTTTTGGCTGTTTTTATCATCTGCCCCTCCATCTACAACGTTACCATCGATATAATACTTTCCCCACAGATACCCCCCATTCCTACTTTCTGTTGCATCTATAGCAAAAATCCGTCCACGTTTAGAGCCTGTCACCGTTGCAGGACCTGGTTTATAATAATTGTTCACTATATTAATATTCATCCTTTCACCACCATACGAACTGTTCATACCCCAATTATAGATCACATTATTGCGAAAATCTACATAATCACCATCACATTCTCCATTCTTACGTACCTTAGCTCCTAATCCGAAACGGGGATTCCGGCTATCATGATGGGCTAATAAATTATGGTGATAAGAAGAGTGTTCACCTCCCCAAATTCCTCCATATCCATGAGGACCTTTGGTATGTCCACCTAATCTAAGACTTTCAGAAATAATGCACCACTGCATAGTAAAATCATCATTTTCATAAAAAGAGGCACATTCATCTGTACACCAGCTGATAGAGCAATGGTCTATAATCACATTCCTTGCCCCTTTTCCTCCTAAAGCATCTGCACCGTCAGGATGCACACATTCTTTATTACCCATACGGAAACGTAAAAAACGGAGAATTACATTACTAGCATAATTTGTCACCGGATAACCCGCTATGCAAATACCGTTTCCTGGTGCAGTTTGTCCCGCAATAGTCAAATCCCCTTTCCGTATTTTTAGGTCTTTATGCAGAAATATGTACCGGACACTTGAAAAATGATAGTACGAGGACCATCCAACTTTTCTATACCATAACGTAAAGTGCCAGGCATCCCATCATCTGCTAAAGAAGTAACAATATACACTTCACCTCCACGTCCGCCTGTAGTCATACGTCCATATCCTTCTGCTCCGGGAAAAGCAGCCAACTCTCCAAAATCAAGAGTGTTACCAATACCAGAAAAGGCAAAAACAGCCTCATTTCCGATCAGAGTTAATAAAACGGTTAAACAACGAAAGATCAAATTCATATTCATATTTTTATTTATGGAATAATACAAAAATACACCAAATTTATTTATTGTACTCCTCCTTTATTCTGTTCCTCAACAATCTTTTGTACCAAGCTATTCATATACATCTCCAGATTTGTATATGTTCCTTCCTCATCTACTGTTTTACCATTTCGGTCAGAAGCATCATTCGGATTCAAACCATACTTTTTTTCCCATTCATCAGGCATACCATCATTATCCGAATCCTTCAGAATAACACCTTGTACCAATTCAGGCCATGCTGAAGATTCTCCAACAGGAATCACATCATCCTGACTATCAATGATACCTTTCTTTGGATACCCCACGCTTTTCCAATCAATACCTTCAACAACTCCCTGACCATTGTGCTCGTTCATTCCCTGATAGTTCGCAGTCCCGGTACGAGTCTCCTGAACAATACGTTCATCCACTCTATCCCTGTGCAAAGAACAACCTGCATAATCCATAACACGCTCAAAAGCCGTACGAGCATCATGAGTGGTAACAGTACCTGTTTCTACAGGAGTGGTACGTCTAAGAGCTTTTTTTGTACCTTCATCCAACGTTCCATACTTTTTATCAAACTGATTATAAACTCCGTACTCCCAATTATCCTTTGTAGCCTTCATACAACGATCGTAATCAGCCGCACCATTAATTTGCCCATCATCCACCACATTTCCTTGGATAAAGAAATCTCCCCAAGTGTCAAAAATGGCCGGATATGATTTCTTATCCGAATCACTCACTTTTTTGTCAATGGCAATAATACGTCCACGTTTAGAAGTGCCAGTAGGAGTGGCAGGCCCCGGCTTATAAAAATTATTCACAATATTTACATGCATGGCTTCTCCACCATAACAAGAGTTTCCACACCAGTTATAAATGACATTATTACGCATATCAACAATTTCATTCTCTTTTGTCGAATTAACTCCAGGACCTAGACGAGGATTACGGCTATCATGATGTGCCAATAGATTATGGTGAAAAGAAGCTTTCATACCTCCCCATATACCACCATAACCATGAGGACCTTTCGTATGCCCACCTAAACGCAGACTTTCAGAAATAAGACACCATTGCAGTGTAAAATTCTCATTTTGATAGAAAGAAACACACTCGTCAGTACACCAACTCATAGAACAATGATCAATCATTATATTTCTATGATACCGACCGCCAAAGGCGTCGGCTCCGTCTGCACTGACATCTTCTTTATTTCCCATTCGAAAACGCATAAAACGGACAATAACATTGTCTGCTTCCAAGAAAACCGGATAACCAGCCAAACAAATACCATCCCCCGGAGCCGTCTGGCCTGCAATGGTCAAATCTCCATTCTTAATCTTTAAATCACCATTTAAATGAATAGTTCCGGATACCTGGAAAATAATTGTACGTTTTCCGCTTAGTTTCTCAATACCATAACGTAAAGTTCCGTTCTGTAACTTGTCCTCCAATGAAGTAACAATATATACATCGCCACCACGCCCACCGGTTGTGTAGCGTCCATGTCCTTCTGCCCCAGGAAAAGCTGGTATCTTTTCATCTTGAGTTTCTCCAATCCCTTCAGGTTCTTTAGGCAATTCATTTGCGTCACTACCATCAGTACACGCCAGGATTCCAAAAGCAAACAAAATGGCCAAACACCATTTACTTAGAATTATATCCATTTTCATACATTATTAGATTAATGAGGGCAAAAGTAGGCAGGATAAAGAAAAGTCTTGTTCAAATTTTGTTTTTCCAAATCATTAAAATCGATAAAACAAGGCTTTTCAAGCTAGCATGTGTATTTTTTGTTTTAAAACTATTCTAAAAATGCCTGCCGGCTATTAAAAAACAAAAAATACTAGGTGAAAAACAAATATTGCACATATCTATATTCACATTCATATACTTTTGTACCGAGGAATTAACTCTAAATGTGAGTACAGAATCAAAACAATAACCATTAATTAATAAACATGCAAAGAATGTCTAACAAAGTGAAAAACATGCGCAGTTGGCTGCTAATGCTATTTGCAGCGATATCGCTTGGCGTATCAGCGCAAACAATTACCGTAAAAGGTAATGTGAAAGACACAACAGGAGAACCGATCATCGGAGCTTCTGTAGTAGAGAAAGGTAATACTACCAATGGTACAATTACTGATTTAGATGGTAACTATTCTATCAAGGTTCCTTCAAAAGCAACCCTTACAATTTCTTATATCGGAATGAAAACTCAGGATATTGCTGTAAAAGGACAAAGTCAAATTAATGTCACTCTTTCCGATGATACACAAGCATTGGACGAAGTTGTGGTAATTGGTTACGGAACCGTTGCAAAAAAGGATTTGACTGGTTCCGTATCTTCCGTTAGTGCCAAACAGATAGCTGCCATTCCGGTATCTTCTGCATCAGAAGCATTACAGGGAAAAATGGCTGGTGTATCTATCACAACGACTGAAGGTTCTCCTGATGCAGACGTAAAAATCCGCGTACGTGGTGGCGGTTCTCTATCTCAAGATAATTCACCGCTTTATATCGTAGACGGATTTCCCGTATCAAGTATCTCTGATATTGCTCCAACAGATATTCAATCGGTAGATGTATTGAAAGATGCTTCTTCTACTGCTATTTATGGTGCCCGTGGTGCAAACGGTGTTATCATCATTACTACTAAATCCGGTCAAGAAGGTAAGGTGCAGGTAAACTTCGGTGCATCTTACGGTTTGCGCAAAGTGACCAAGATGGTCGATGTACTCAATCCGTATGAGTTTGTGATGTGGCAACAAGAATTAGACCAAAAAAGTTTTAATTATGGCACCTTTGACGATCTGGAGATTTATAAATCATACACAGACACCGACTATCAAGGAGAAATATTTGGTCGCACCGGTAATCAACAACAATACAATATTAGTGTCAGTGGTGGAAACAAAGATACCAAATTCAATATCAGTTATTCACGTAACGACGAAAAAAGTATCATGTTGAACTCAGGTTTTGCCAAAGACAACATCAATGCTAAAATAAATACAAAAATCAACAAATGGCTAACATTTGACTTCAATGCCCGTTTATCCTATCAAAAAGTAAAAGGAACCGGAAGCGGTGCAGACGACAATCAATCGAGTGCAACCACTTCTGTAAACGCACGCTCTGTAGTATTTGCTCCTGTTGAAAAATTAATCAGCGGCGGCAGTGACGATGATGAAAACGTAAATAACGCACGTTACACGCCTATCGAAATATTGAACGCGACTTACAAACGTGTTAGCCGCTTCCAACAAAACTACAATGCCGGAGTAAACTGGGAACCCGTAAAAGGACTTAAATTCAGAAGCGAATTCGGATATGGATGGAAATACAATAATACTGACCAAGTATGGGGGGTGGAAGCTACAAACAACAGTAAATACGGAAATCCGGGAATGCCCCAAGCGTTATTAACCAAACTTATCAACAAGAACTGGAGAAACGCCAATACTGTAACATATAATAACGATAAAATGTTCAATTTGAACCACAGAATGAATGTCATGTTAGGTCATGAAGTATCCAGCAGCTACGACCACAAAACAACAATGACATCTGTAGGTTTCCCTAAAAACATGTCAATAAAAGAAGTACTTGCTAATATGGGACAAGGTCAGGCACTTCCCACAGATACATACATTGGTATCAAAGACAACTTGCTCTCTTTTTTCGGACGTATCAACTACACCATTAACGATAAATACCTGATGACTTTCACCATGCGTGCAGACGGCTCCAGCAAATTTGCCTCCGGCAATCAATGGGGATACTTCCCTTCACTGGCTTTAGCATGGCGTATATCCGACGAAGCTTTCATGAAAAACTCCCAAGAATGGCTTTCCAACTTAAAACTTCGTTTAAGCATCGGTACGGCAGGAAACAATCGGATTCCCTCCGGGTCGCTAGAAACAACTTACTCACTGGCAGGTTCGGGAGACAAACATATCTATTTCAACAATACAAGCAGCGTGGTTCTGCAAAGAGGTAAAAACTTGTCCAACCCGAACTTGAAATGGGAAACAACGCTCACTCGTAATATAGGTTTGGATTTCGGCTTCTGGAACGGACGCCTTTCCGGTAGCTTAGATGCATACTGGAACACGACCAAAGATTTGTTGATGCAAACTACCCTCCCCAAAGGAGCTGGTTATGAGTTCCAATATCAGAATTTCGGTCAAACCTCTAACAAAGGTATTGAGCTTGCTTTAGACGCTATCCTTGTCGACCAAAAAGATTTCGGTCTGAATTTCAACTTCAACATTTCTTATAATCAAGCTAAAATTGACAAACTGCCTACAAATAAAATCTGGCAAAGCAGTGGCTGGGGCGGCAGTCTCATCGCTGGTATCGATGATTTCCTAATTGAAGAAGGTGGAAGACTGGGTGAAGTATACGGTTATAAACTAGATGGTTTCTATACCACAGAAGACTTTACTTGGGATAATGGATGGAAACTTAAGGAAGGACGTGTCAATCCGACGGAATCGGGCATGAAAGTCAATAATTTCGGTCCTGGATCACCCAAACTGAAAGCAAATGCAGATGGTAAAATCGAGAAAGAACGCCTTGGAAATACAATCCCGAAAATAACTGGCGGTTTCGGTATCAATGCACGATATAAGAGCTTTGATTTAAGTGCATTCTTTAACTATTCATTGGGAAACAAAATTATCAACGCTACCAAACTTGCTTCCGGATTCTATAGTGACACAAAAAAAGATTGGAATCTGAACAATGAATTCAACCTTAGCAAACGTTACACTTGGATTGACCCTGCCAACGGAATGGACATGACTTCCAAAAGCTATATCAACGAATTTGGAAGCGACTATGCCATCAACCGTCTAAATGAAATAAATGCCGGTGCCAGCATATTCAACCCAGCTTCCATCACACAGATTCCACTTTTGGACTGGGCTGTAGAAGACGGTGCCTTCCTGCGTGTCAACAACATTTCCATCGGTTACACATTGCCGAAAGTTTTCGTACAAAAACTACAAATGCAGAATGTGCGTATCTACTTTACAGGATACAACCTCTACTGCTTCACTAAATATTCCGGTGCCGATCCGGAAGTAGACACTTGTCGCAAAACACCTATGACTCCGGGCATAGACTATTCGGCCTATCCTAAAAGCCGTTCATTTGTAGGTGGTATAAATGTTACATTCTAAAACAGATACATATATGAAATCAATTATAAAATACATCATTGGAGGAATGGGGTTACTGAGCATCACCTCTTGCAGCGATTTCTTAGATCAAAGCTCTCCTTCCGAAATCAAAGGCGACATGGTTTTCAACTCGCTTACTTTTACAGAACAAAGTTTGAACAAAGTATATGCAGGGCTTACCCTCGACCATACTTATGGTGCCCGCATCCCTCTGAATTTCGGATTCAATACAGATATTGAACTAGTAGATGCCGACGTTAACAAACCGGCTTCTTTCACCGAATCCAGTGAGCGCGCTTTAGGTAATTACAATGGAGAAAGCATCAGCGGTTCCTGGTCAAAACTGGATGACAACTGGAAAAACTGTTTCGCCATTATTGAAGACGCCAATCTTGTCGTAGAAGGAATCCGTTCTAGCGAGTTGTTCCAAGAAGGAAATCCGGCACGCAACAAGATGGCTAATTTCTTGGGTGAGGCACTCACCATCCGTGCTATGGTCTATTTCGACCTTGTAAAAAACTATGGAGACCTGCCAATGAAATTCGAAACGACCAAGGTAGACGGTTCCAATTTATATGTAACCAAAAGCGACCGAGACGACATCATGGAACAATTGCTGAGCGACTTGGAAGAAGCTGCAAACTATCTCCCTTGGGCAGGCGAATCCGGCTATACGACCGAACATGCCACTGCAGGTTTTGCTCACGGCTTGTTCGCCCGCATCGCCCTTGCCAAAGCCGGCTACAGTATCCGCGAATCCTCCAAACCCGGCTATGAGACACTTGCCGGCTCTGACGGTACATACCCTACCCAACGCCCAGGAGAAGCAGAAAGAAAACTGTTGTATGAACGTGCACTGAAACATCTGACAGCTGTTATTGGAAGCGGTGTACACAAGTTGAATCCTTCGTATGCAGACCAATGGTTCCAAGTAAACCAGCGGAAATTGGACAATACTTATAAAGAAAACCTATACGAAGTAGCACACGGTCTGAATAAATCCGGAGAAATGGGATATACCATTGGCGTGAGAATCAGCGGTGCAAGCAGCTACTACGGTGCTAAAGGAAACTCAAGCGGAAAAGTGAAATTAACCGCTCCGTTCTTCTGGTCATTCGACCACTCTGACCTGCGTCGTGACATCACATGTGCCACTTATGAACTCAAAGAAGAAAACGGGCACATCAAAGAAAATATGCAGAAAAACGCCCCATTCGGTATCTATGTAGCAAAATGGGACATCCGCAAAATGAACGACGAATGGCTGAATGCTGTCCGTGCGAGCGATGCAAAAATTGGATATGGCATCAACTGGATTGCAATGCGTTATTCCGACATACTATTAATGTATGCTGAAGTTATGAACGAACTGTATGGAGCTGATGCAGCCAATCCATTGGGTGGAACTGCCATGACAGCCCGTACCGCACTGACAGAAGTTCACAGCCGCGCGTTCGACAACAAAGCCAATGCACAAGCGTATGTAGCTGCT
>OBWH01000220.1_pt1 | contig 16994 bp, 8 predicted proteins | sample 1476391 | NCBI WGS metagenome assembly OBWH01 (sample SAMEA2580086, study PRJEB22360) | human gut metagenome | biome: human gut; feature: human-associated habitat; material: faeces | place: Denmark | collected 2008/2010
CTATCTTCACCACCATTAAGCTCGCTCCGCATCTGCTGGGCCCTATCGCCATTGCGGCTTATTCGTACATGGCGCTGGTTCCGGTTATCATTCCATTGGTTGTGAAACTGCTCTGCAGCAAGAAGGAACTGATGATTAACATGAAGGAGCAGGAAAAGCTCTATCCGTCAAAAACCGAGATAAAGAATCTGCGTGTACTGAAGATTATTTTCCCGATTGCCGTTACTACCATTGTAGCTCTCTTCGTGCCGACGGCAGTGCCTTTGATTGGTATGCTGATGTTCGGTAACCTGATTAAGGAAATCGGTTCCGATACCAGCCGTCTGTTCGATGCGGCAGCCAACAGCATTATGAATGCGGCAACCATCTTCCTCGGACTGAGTGTGGGCGCTACCATGACGAGCGAGGCATTCCTCAACTGGACCACTATCGGCATCGTTGTCGGCGGCTTCCTTGCATTTGCCTTGTCCATTTCGGGTGGTATCTTCTTTGTGAAACTGTTCAATCTGTTCTCCAAGAAGAAGATTAATCCGCTGATTGGTGCGACGGGATTGAGCGCCGTGCCTATGGCAAGCCGCGTATGCAATGAAATCGCTACCAAGTACGACCCTAAGAACCACGTACTGAATTACTGTATGTCTAGTAATATTTCCGGCGTCATCGGTTCTGCGGTGGCGGCGGGCGTATTGATTTCGTTCCTCGGATAAGAAAGTTGAGATATAAAAAGGGAATGCGTCAAAACACAAATAATGAGTGTTTTGACGCATTCCCTTTTTATTTCCACCTTTATTCACTGATAGCTTTCCTGTATTCAGCCACTGCCATCTTTGCGGCAAGGTGCGCATTGATAAGGTTGGTCTGGGCCTGTGTCCACGAAAGCTGTGCGGATAGCACATCGACCATGCTTGCCTTGCCTTCATTGTAGGAGAACGTAACCAGGTTGAGATTCTCTTCGGCAAGCGCCATATTCTCCCGGGCTGTCTTTACCTGCTGTTCCGTTTCCGTCAGTTTGGTGGTAGCGGCGGACAGCTCTTCTAAAATAGTATCTGCCACATAGCTTTGCTGTAATTTCTGAATACCTATATATGCCTTTTGCTGGCGGTTGGTCTTGAAGCGTGCACCCCATCGGAAAATGGGGATGTTGAGATTGATTCCCGCAATGGGCGTATGGGGTACGTCTTGTCCCATATAGGCGATACCGGTGTCCCAACCGGTTGCCAGGAACATACTGAGTTGGGGATTATACTGGCTGAGGGCTGCCTTGCGTTGCGCTTCGCTCCTGGCGATACTGACATGGGTTCCGGCATAGTCCGCACGGCGGGACAATACTTCGTCAAGACTCAGTAAATCGACGGGCGGACAGTGCATGCCGATTTCACAAAGACTGTCTACCGCGGCATCCGGTTTCACTCCCATCAGGATATTGAGTTGCTGCAAGGCAAGGGTATAGTTCTGGCGGGCTTGGATATACTGCAATTCGGCTTCTTTTTTACGGGTGGAAATCATCAGTAAATCCGTACGGCTGATAGCTCCGTCATTAAACCTGTCTTGAATGATGTTGTACTGTTGGCTGACAATCTCTTCAAAACGGGCGGCGGCTTCGAGTGTTGCCAATGCGGCCGAGGCATTCCAGTAAACCGCATCGCTCTGATAGTGTATCTGGTCGAGGGTCAGCTCTGTGGCAAGTTTGTCCAGCTCTTCATCGGCTTTGGCAATCTTTTTCCGGGCCATGAGCGAACCTCCTGTGTAAAGAGGCTGTCCCAGTGTTGCCAATGCCTGATAGGTGTAAGGACGGTACTGTCCTGCCGGACTGTTCCAGGCATCCAGATGGCTCAGATTGGCAGTTCCTTCGGCAGTAATGTCTATTTTGGGCAGGAAGCCAGTCTGTGCTATCTTGCGGGCTTCGGTGCTTGCCGTAGCTTTCAGGCGTTGCTGTTTCAGCAGTTGGCTGTATGCTTCCACTTTGTCCCGATAAGCCTCGCGGCTGAGATAGCTTTCTTGTGCCGCGGCACTTATACCGAAGCTGATTACTGACAATATAAATATAATCTTTCTCATCATTCAAATCGTAAATAGTCAAATCATTAAATCGTAAATCGTAAATAGCCGAGTCGCAATCCCTCTATCCTTTTATCCGGTGTATCGCACAGTAGGCCACGGGCAATACAAACAGGGTGAGTATCGAAGCTACCAGCAGGCCGCCCATGATAGTGGCCGCCATACCGCCGAACATGGCGTCGAACAGTAACGGCAGCATACCCAGGATAGTTGTGCCCGATGCCATGGCTACGGGAACAATGCGGGTGGTCGTTGCGCTGATAACCGCTTCACGCGGTGCTTTTCCGGCGGCCGTTTCCGTATCAATCTGGTCTACGAGGACAATGGCGTTCTTGATGTTCATTCCAATCAGTCCCAACAGGCCCAGAATGGCGAAAAAGTCAAATGTCTTGCCCAACAGCAACAGTCCCAATACGATGCCGATAAAGATAAGCGGAAGCATCAGCAAGATGACGATGGGTTTGCGGTAGGTCTTGAACAGGAACAGCAGGGTGACGAACATCAGGAAAAACGTCAGCGGCATGTTGGCTGCCAGTGCGGCATTGGATTCGGCCTGGCTTTCCTGTTCGCCGAAGTATTTCATGGCATATCCTTCGGGAACATCGATTTCTTTCTGCACCTGCTCCCACACACGGTTAAAGGCGGCAATGGCATTTACGCCCCGGCGGGGGTCGGCTTGCGCCATCATAACCATCTGGCGGTTGTAGTCCTTCACGTTGGAGAACTTGTACTGGTAGTCGAACTCACTGACCACTTGCTCCAGCGTGGTGGTTTCGCGCATAGTACCGAATACGGGCAGCGTGCGCAGGTCGTTAATGCGGAACGCGTCGATTGTGTTGTCCTTCAGTAGGATAGGAAGCACTTGGTCGCCCTGGCGGTATTCGCCCAGCGTCATTCCGTTTGTCCCTATTTGTATGCTCTGCGCCATGCTTTGGCGGGATACGCCTAACGGCTGCGCACGCTCCTGGCTGTATACGGGTTTCCAGATAGGAATCTTGTTACCCCAGGAGTTGCGCACATTGATAAGGTCTTTGTCGCGGTGCATTATCTCTAAAACCCGGTTGGTCAGCGCCACCAGCGTATCTGTGCTATTGCCGATAAAGCCTATCTCGATGGCGGCGTCTACGGCAGGCGAGAGTTTGAAGAGCGTGGTTCGGGTGATGGCATTGGGATAGTTCTCCTTCATATAGCTGTCCAGCTTCTCTTCATATTCTTTGGTGTATTTGCTGTCTGTCACTTCTACCAGCAGGTTGGCGAAGTTGGGTTTTGGACCTACGGAAGTGGATGCCAGATAGTAGCGCAGCGGGGTGCTGCCGAAGGTGACGGAAACCCGTTTCACTTCCGGCTGTGCCAGCAGGTGGGCTTCCACTTTCTTCATTTCCTTCTCTACATCGCGGATGCCGTATCCGTCGGGATAGAATACATCGGCGCGGAAATAAGGTTTGTCCAGTGAAGGGAAGAAGTTTTGAGGCATCAGTCCCATGATGACGAGGGAGAGGATGAACAATACGACCATGCTTCCCAATGTGAGCGTTTTCTTGCGTATCAGCAGGCTGAGGATGGATGCGAATTTATGGTAGAAAGGCTTGTCGTAAGGGTCTTTGTCGCTGTTGCCGGTTTGGGCTTTCAGTATGAAATTGCCGAAGGTGGTGGTTTGCGTCAATGCAAGTACCCAGCTCAGCCCCAGTGATATAGCCAGTACGATAAATAGCGGCTTTACAATTTCGGCAACGGAAGACGGTGCAAGATAAAGCGGCAGGAATGAGCAGACGGCTATGAAGGTTGCTCCCAGCAATCCCCATTGCGGACCGGTGGCGCCGTCTATCAGCGCTTTCCGTCTGTTCACGCCGCGGGCTATGGCAATCTGTGCATTGTCGGTTACCACAATGGCGTTATCCACCAGCATTCCCATGGCGATGATAAAGCCTGCCAGCGAGGTACGGTTCAGTCCCACTCCCAGGAACGACATGATGAGCAGTGTGCCGCCAATGGAAAATATCAGTGAAGAGCCGATGAGTACGCCGGCGCGCATCCCCATTACCAGCATGATGATGACGATTACAATCAGAATGGATTCTATCAGGTTGATAATAAATCCGTTGTTCGCTTCTTTGGCAATGACGTTTTCGGGGTAAAGGCTTTCCAGTTCCAACCCTACGGGGATGAGAGGCAAGAGTTCGGCGAGCTTCTTGTCTACCAGCTCACCGGTTTTTACCACATCCTTCTGCGGGTCGGTGGAGACGCCGATGCCGATGGCCCGTTTTCCGTTTACGTGCATGATGGTGCCGGGCGGGTCCATGTATCCCTTTTCAACGACGGCTATATCGCCCAGTTTGACTTGTCCGCCGGGGGTGGTGATTGTCTGGTTGCGGATGTCGTTGACGGTGGTATAAGTACCGTTGGCCACAATGCGCAACTGCTGTTCGCCTGCACCGATTTCACCCGTATTGATAATCTGGTTCTGCGATTGCAGCAAGCCTGCCAGTTGTTTGGGGTCGATGCCCATCCCCGCCAGTTTGTTTACGGAGATAAAGATATTGATTACTTCCGTCTGTGTGCCGAACAGGGCTACTTTCATAACCCCTTCGGCAGTGATAACCTGCGTCTTGATACGCTCCGCCCAGTTGCGCATTTCTTCGTAAGAGAAGCCGTCGTCGCCGACCAGTCCGTAATAAATGCCGAATACATCGCCGAAGTCGTCCGATACCGTCGGTACGGAAGCTCCTGCCGGAAGTTGGGGCTGTATGTTGAGAACCTTCCGGCGCAGTTCGTCCCACTTCTGCGGGATAGATGCTGCGGAAAGCGACGGCTGTAGCTCGAACGTAATTTTGGAAAGTCCGTACATGGATTCCGATTTAATCTTGTACACTCCGCTCATGCTCTGTATTTCGCGGGAGATGGGTTCGGTAATGAGCCGTTCCACTTCGGCAGGCTCGGCTCCGGGATAGCGTGTCATGATGACCGCTGTCTTGATGACAAAGGGTGCATCTTCTTTCTTCCCCAAACGGCCGAATGAGAATATGCCGCCGATGAGCAGCACGGCAAGGAAGAAATAGATAATCTTTGTATTATCTAATGAATATTTGGCTAAGTTCATATATAAAAGGTGATAGGATGATAAAGTTATGAAGTGATAGAGGGAAAGCGGTTATTCCACCTCTTTTACCCTCTGTCCCTCTACCAGTTGGTACACTCCGGCAATGACAACGGTTTCATCCGGTTTCAGTCCTTTGGAGATTAGAAGATTGGCTTCACCGGTCGGCGAATACACGGTTACTTCGCGGCGGCTTACCCTGTTGTCTTTCACCACCCATACGTAGGTATTCTTGTTTTCGCTGTCACCGAATACGGCGCTCAGCGGTACATTCATCAGTTTTTCTTCTATAAAGGGAGCGATGTCCGAAGCGAGGCGGATGTTGCAGGTAAATCCGGGTTTCACATCGTATACGGCACGGTCGAAGGCGGGGTCGTCGATGGTGATGGTAACCGGAATACCCGTGCCGTCGGTCGATATGTCAAGATACTCTTCCAGTCTGGCATTGAATATATTGCCTTTGTACGTATCGAACTCCACCTTGAATGTGGCGTCCTTGGCACGAAGCAGGTACAGGTAATCATCGGGTACAGTAAATTTTATGCGCAGTTTCTGCGTATTTACCAGCCGCACAATCCCTTCTCCCGAATTGACGCGCTGATAGTTCTCTACCAGGCGCTTCTCGATAGAGCCGTCGAAGGGGGCGAGCAGTTTTGTATCGCGCATATTGTTGGTGGACAGCTCGTAGGCCGATTTGGCTTTCTGGTAATTGGCTACGCTTATTTCATACTCCTGCAGGGAGATGGCTTGGCGGCCCAACAGCCGTTTGTTGCGCTCCACCTGGGCGGCAGCGGTTTCATAGGCAGCCTTGTCGGCGGCATATTGCAGGGAAATATCCCGCGGGTCGATGGCGGCAATCAGTTGTCCTTTCCTGACCCTTTGTCCTTCCACTACCGGAAGGTCGATGATTTGTCCGCTGACACGAAATGCCAGTTTCACATATTCCACCGCTTCCACCATGCCGGAAAAGTCTTTGAGTATTACCGACTGTGAACTTACGGTGGCGGTTTTCACAGGTCGCACGAGGGGAATATCTTCCCCTTTCTTTTGCCCGCAGGACGTGACGATAAGTGTCACCGTCAGGGCGAACAGATACATTTTCTTCATTTGTTTTTGATTAAGACAAGTCTTTGCGGTTGACAGTCAAATCCAACCCTTGTTTTAATTCATAAACGTTTTGATATACCTGTATGTTCAATTGTTTTCCTGCGGTCAGGCTGATTTTTATTTCTTTGCCTACCTGTATATGCAGCGTATTGCCCAAGTAATTCACTTTGAACGAATAGCCGCTCCATTTCGCCGGTATGACCGGCTCAATCTTAAGCGTACCGCCTTGTATCTGCAATCCTGCAAATCCGCGTACAACAGCCAGCCAACTGCCCGGCATACTGGTTATATGCAGCCCCTGGTCTCCTTCATTGTTATAGTCGTCCAGGTCGAGGCGGGTAGCGTAAGAATAGTTGGTATGCCTTTTCCACTTTCCCGATGCGTGCGGCAAGAATGGAGTGGATGTGCGGGGAGAGGGAAGACTCGTGTACGGTCATCGGTTCGTAGAATTCGAAGTTGCGGCGGATGGTCTCCCGGTCGAAGTTGAAATAATAGAGGTACAGGCCGAGCAGGACATCACTCTGCTTGATGTAGCACGAACGCAGGATACGGTCCCACGACCAATACTGGTTGATGGGGCGTTCGCCGGCGGGAATGGCGTCGGTGCTTTGCAGAACCTTGTCCATATAGCCGTCGTTTTGGACGAAGATACCGCGTTCCGGATCTTCCGGCAGGTACATCCGTTCGATAATGTCCCGCCAGCGTTCACTCTCTTCCGTATAATTCAGGTTGGTGATGCTGCATATGCGGGCATATTCATCGGGATATTGCCGGGCAATGATTTCAAGGAAACTGAGAGTGGTTTCGAGGCAACGCATGCAGGAGTAGTTGGTATACCAGTTATTGTTTACGTTGTTTTCGTATTCATCGGGTCCGGTAACTCCCAGAATGACGTATTTCTGCTTGGGTTGCGAGAAAGACACCCGTTGGCTCCAGAAGCGGCTGACGGCTATCATTACTTCCAATCCGTAATGGGCGATGTAGTCCAGCGTACCCGTAAGTGTGGCATGTTGCAGAATGGCATAGACAATCATATTGTTCCGGTGAACCTCTTCAAAAGTAATCTCCCATTCGCTGTGGCACTCTTCTCCGTTGCTGGTGACCTGCGGGAAGAGGGCGGCTCCATGGTCGAATCCCAACTTACGGGCATTCTCAATGGCTTTGGGCAGTTGCTTATAGCGGTATATCAGCAGGTTTTCGGCAATCTTCTTCGGGGTGGAAAGCAGGAAGAAAGGTACGCAGCACAATTCGGTATTCCAGTAAGTATTTCCGCCGTACTTCTCGCCGGTGAAACCTTTGGGGCCGATATTCAGGCGGGGGTCGTCTCCCCGGTATGTCTGGTAGAGCTGGAAGATGTTGTAGCGTATGCCTTGCTGGGCTTCCGGGTCGCCTTCGATACTGACATCGGTTTCGTCCCATATCTCCTGCCAGGCATTCCGGTGCTCCTGTTCCAGAGCATCCCAACCTGTACTTTGGGCGTTGCGGGCTTCTGCTACGGAGGCTTCTATCAAATCCTGCCGTTCATAATAAAGGGACGATGCTATGGCAATGTATTTGACGAGCGTCACGGTATCTCCCGGCTTCATTTCAGTGCCTACGCTGAATCCGGCCTGTTTTTCTTTTTCTATCCGTATCGGGTTGGCAAAAGTCTCTTTATTGTTCTTGAAGAACCGGTAGGTCATGGCATAGCATATTTGCGCATCCTCCCGCCTGGTCTGTGTCCACAGATAGGCGCAGTCGCTGGTGGTGCCGGAGCGCAGGATATTCCATATCTTTTCATCCGGATGCCTGACCGGGTTCGCGGTGTCTCCGTCAAGGATAGGCACAAGTGAAACCTTGCCTGTATAGTTGACGGACGTAACGCTGTACTTTATAAGGCAGAGATTGAGCCATATTGGCGATATGTTCCACGTGCAGGCGGAGTTTGTTTCCCCGCGAAGAGGTTACTTCCGCGTCCCGATAAGAAATACCCGCTTTCATGTCGAGGCGTCTGTTGAAACTGTCCACATCCCATTGTGCCAGGTCTAGTTCCTCGTCGATGAGGCGCAGGCTGATACTGCTCCAGTCCGGAGCATTGGGGATGCGTGTGTAGAATTGCGGAAAACCGTTCTTCCACCAGCCTACACGCGTTTTGTCCAGAAAGGTGATACCTGCCACGAATGCGCCGCGATAGCTGTCGCTGCTGTATGGTTCTTCAAAATGTCCCCGTTGTCCGAAACGGCCGTTTCCAAGACTGAATATGCTTTCCGACCACCGCATGCGGTCGGCTTGAAAACTATCTTCTATAATATTCCATTCATCGGTTTTAAGGTATTTCTTCATGGCGCTCTTTTTCTGTGTTATCGGTGTAAAGATAGACAAATAAACGGATAAACAAATAGGATGCGGAAAAAAGAAGAATGTGCCAAAACTAAAATTCGTTTGCTATTTATTTATTTTTAGGCACGGATTACGCGGATTTCACGGAAAAGAGATAAAATAAATCCGTGTCAATCCGCGTAATCCGTGCCTAAAAGAAATCATCAAGTGTATTTTACACCCTCTTACCGGTGAGGAAGCATATATTCATCGGTGAGGATAGGGGCTGTTTACGCCCTTTCTCCTTTGGTCTCTTTTATCAAATATACGCAGGCAGCTCCGATTATAAGCATCACACCCGCCGTTACCAGCATGTTTATTTCAGGGGGAAGCATCCCTTCCGGCGTAAACAGTGCCAGAATACTTCCGCCTAACGCCGCTGCTACGATTTGCGGAATACAGATGGTTCCGTTAAACAGTCCGAGATACGTACCCATGTGTCCGCCGGACAAGGCGTTGGTCAGGATGGTGAAAGGCAGTGCCAGCATGGCGGCCCATGCGCAGCCTATCAGCAGGAAAGATACGAACAGCACATACGGGCTGTGTACGAAATAGGTGGATATAAATCCGATACCGCCCAGCACGAGGCTCAGCGCGTAAATGAAGCGGCGGTCTTTGAACATGGGAATGCAGATTGCCCAAAGTACGGAACCGATAGCCTGTACGGCAAACAGTACGCCTACCCAGTTGGCAGCTTCCTGATATTGCAGGCTCTTGGTGTCGAGAACTATTTTTGTGATTCCGTTTACCGTATTTTCAACGGTGGGAGCGTCAAATACATTTGCGGCGATGCTTCCGTTGGTGTATGTCCACATGAACATAAAGGCGAACCAGCAGAAGAACTGCACCAGCCCTACCGTCCAAAAGGCTTTCGGCGCTTTTACCAGCAGCTTCAGCATATTGATTTTCTCATGTTCCTGCTCTTCCGTGATACCGTGATATTGGGCATACTCTGCGGGCGGCATTTCCTTGACTTTGACCGTTGTATAAATAACGCAGAATATCAGAATGGCGGCCCCGATATAGAACGAGTAGATTACGGAATCGGGAATAACCCCTTGGGGTGCCGTATTGCTGATACCCACCCACGCAAATATGAACGGGAACAGATAGCCCACCAGGCTGCCGGCATTGCATAAGAAACTCTGGATGGAATAGGCAAGTCCTTTCTGTTTCTCGTTCACCATGTCGCCTACCATCATCTTGAACGGCTGCATTGCCATATTAATGGAAGTATCCAGAAACATCAGCGATACCAGACCGAAAATCATGGCCGTGCTCACCGCCATACCGAAACTGCCGGCATTGGGCAGCAGGCACATGACGAGTACCGCAACCAGCGAGCCGATGAACAGATAGGGAATGCGACGTCCGAACCGTGTCCATGTCCTGTCGCTGGCAGCTCCTACGATGGGCTGCACGATGATACCTGCCAGCGGCGGTAATATCCAGAAATAGCTCAAACTGTGCGGGTCGGCTCCTAAAGTAGAGAATATACGGCTGATGTTCGCGCTTTGCAAGGCATACGCAATCTGTACGCCGAAGAAACCGAAGCTGATATTCCATAGTTTCCAGAAACTTAAATCGGGTTTTACTTTCATTGCTCTCTTGTTTTTTATGATATTAGTTTATAGATGAATTCGGTTGTGTTTTTATTTGGTCGTTCCCCTTACCACCAGGTTTGTCCGCACAATCTTGTTGGTGCTTTTTCCCTCGTGCCCGTTCAGCTTGTCTGTAAGGATGCTGAATGCGCTTTTGCCCACTTCTTCTCCGTGCTGCTCCACAGTGGTCAGTTTCGGGTCGGTGCTTTGGGCGATGGCTCCGTCGGTGAAGCCGCAGATGGAAACTTCGTCCGGCACTTTCAGTCCCACCAGCTTGCAGGCATACAATATCCCTGCCGCCGTTTCGTCATTAATTGCAAAGAAACCATCGGGACGATTGTCACTCTCCAGCAGGTCGGGCGTTATGGCAATGGCGCGTTCACGGTTGTCGCACAGCTTTATCATGCTGTCGTCCACCGGCACTTTGTATTTCTTCATGGCATCCAGATAGCCGTTCCGCCGGTTTTTGGTAATCTCCAGATGCGGAGATGCGCCGTAGAAGAAGATACGTTTGCATCCGGTCTGAATCATGTACTCTACGGCGGCAAACGAGCCGGCATAGTCGTCCACAACCACCCGTTCCGTTTTCAGCTCCGTACAGATGCGGTCGTAAAATACAATCGGTATGTCGTTGTTCAGCAGCTCCTGATAGTGGTCGTATTGCTCCGTGTTTTTGGCAAGGGAGGCTATGACGCCGCAAACGCGGGCGGCAAGGAAAGAGTGGACGATTTTGACTTCCTGTTCGTAAGACTCGTTGCTTTGAGCCACGATTATGTTGTAGCCGGCTTTGGCCGCCGCTGTCTCGATGCCGCTCAGCACGCACGAGAAGAAATGATGCACCAGTTGGGGCACAATCACGCCAATCGTATTGCTGCGGCTCGAACGGAGGTTCACGGCAAGCACATTGGGTTTGTAGTTATGTTCGCGGGCGTAGGCATGGATGAGGTCACGGGTTTCCCGGCTGATGTCCGGATTATCCTTGAGCGCTCTCGACACGGTGGACGGCGAGACATTCAATGCCCGGGCAATATCTTTAATGGTTATCTGCGGTTTGTTCATCAGTATGATTTCAATTTTCAGCCAAAGGTAATAAAAATAGGAAGATATACGAAGACCGTAGCCGGGCTTCTTATTTATCCTGCCGCAAAAATAGCGGAATGCGTCTAATAAAACTTTTCTGTTGATACATATCGGGTTATAAGTTTGTGCAAACGATTGCATATACTGTTTGCAACCATGTATTTGCCCGCTGCACGGTAAATTCCCGGCAAAAATCATTTGCTATACAATAAATCTCCGTAACTTTATCCTCTGGAAAATGTGGTATCCTTTAATTAATATTATAATGTATTGGCTGACTATGATAAAGAGACTTGTTTTATTTTGTTGCCTATGCTTGCCGGTATTGGCTGTCTCTGCCCAAGAGCAGGAAGTTAAGTTTGCTTTCGATAACTATCACCGCTATTACCGCGAAGCGCGCCTCTGCACCGATAGTGCAAAATTGGAGGCAATGAAGAAATTGCGTGTCTATTTTCATGAGCATCCTTACAGGCTGTCTAAGGTGAACATGTCCGTGCCGCCCGCCAGGTGTCTGGAGTTGCTTACGCCGGAGGGGACATTCTCGGATATGGACGCTTTGGAAGCTGAGTTCGAACGTAGCAATGCCTATCGGAAGGGCTTTCATACAACAGCCGATGACCGGGTGGGTATTTTCATCGGAAACGCTCTTGACCGCTTGTGCTGCATAGCCGACGCATACCGCCGCGGTACGCTGACGGCAGACGAGTCGTTGAGCGACAAAGTGCTGAAAGCGGTGGTGCACTACGGCATGCTGGAAGCCGGACGCTCGAACGCCGTTTCCCGTTTTCACGCTTCCTGCTTTGCCATTCCTACGGCTGCGGTAAACATCTATTTCGCCTGGCTGGATAAAATGGAGCTTGCCGAACGCGGCGGTGCAACTCCTTTGCTGGAGGCCGCTTGCGATATGCTGAAGGTATTGGGGCTGCAAGCCTATACGCAGCCGTTGCGTCATGATGAAACCGACAAGAATGTTGTTTCGATAGAACGTTTCCGCAATCATGTATGGTGGGTGGGCGGCAACGCGTTGGCATACCGTTCGCTATTGCCCGTAGCTGCAATGTACAGTTCGGTGCCTATGGTGGATGTATTGGCAGAAGTTTGCCGGAGAGGTATCAGCGTGACTTCCCAACTTACTCTGCACGATTCTTTCTGGACCGAAGGTTTTACTGCCGACGGTGCAGGGTGGGGACATGGCAAGCAATGCCTGATTTGGGGATATCCCATAGACGGAACCTTCAATGCCTTGAATATGCTGGGTATGCTGAAAGGGACACCGTGGGCGGAGCGCCTGAGCAGGGAGAATGCCCAAGCTATCCTGAACTTTCTGCGCGGTGGAAACTGGTACTACTATAAAGGATTTACCTTGCCTTGTCTGGACCGTGGCTCGTATGTCTATACCGCTGCCGAAAAAGAGATTCCTTACGCAAAGATGCTGAATAAAGTGCTGACGGACTGGATGGATGCTTTTACGGAAACCGAGCAGGCGGAGTTACGGCAGTTATGGAAAGAAGTGAAAGAAAAGCATATCCGGATGGCGGGGTACGCTCCGGGTATGTATTCCGGAACCCGCTGGTTCTTTAATAACGATGATTTGATAAAGAAAACCCCCGACTGCCACATAATGGTGAATATGGCTTCCGTGCGTTGTGACGGCTTGGAGAGTGCACCCAACTTTGCCGATACCTATAATTTCTACCCTACGGACGGTATGACTTTGTTTCAGCGCAGCGGCAACGAATATCGCTCCATCATGGGTGGCTGGGACGTAACGGCATCTCCCGGAGTAACCGCACGCGAAGGCATGGAGCGCCTGGAACCGGTAGTTAACTGGCGCGGCTATTGCAGTAAGCATAATTATGCGGCAGCAGCCACGGACGGTAGCGGGATATATTTTCGAGAAAATGAATGCTTCGGAGAAAGAGGGTGTGAACGACCGGGGCAGCAGTGCCGGCTGTAACGAGGTGCTTTATGGTGTAAAGGCTTATAAATCTTATTTTATTCAGGGAGACTATATGGTTGCCTTGGGAGCGGGTGTGACGAACAGGCAGTCCGGACAGCCGGGACACATCCGTACCACTATCGACCAGACGGCCTTGCTGAATGATGTCTGTTTATTGGAGAAAGGCAAGAAAACGGCTCTTTCAGCCGGTGTGCATACCTGGAAAATCTCAGGCAAGGACACACCCTGGCTGGTGCAGGAGGGGCAATTTGCTTACCGCGTTCTTCCTGAATACAGCCGGAAAGCGTTCGTAGCCTGCGAAACGCGTCCTGCGAACTGGGTGCTGCACAACAAAACAAATGCCGGTAAGAAGAATCTGCCGGATAGCGTGAAAATTCTCCGTTTGTGGATTGACCACGGACAAGCGCCCGTGGATGATACGTACGGTTATACCGTGTATACGGGAAAGGGCACTCCGTCCGCCCGGTTGCCTTTCCGTGTACTGAGGAATGACTCTTTGGTACAAGCAGTGCAGTCGGCAGACAAAAAACTGTTGCAGGCGGTGTTCTATCCGGGCAACAATGGCCTGCAGGCCGGCGGTGTGTCGCTTACAGCTTCTGAACCTTGTACCGTAATGATAAAGACGGTGGCAGGAAAGTCCGTCTTTACAGTGACGGATGCCTGCATGAATGCGGCTTTGAAGAAAATAACGCTTACTTATAACGGTGAAACGATAGAAGTACCTATGCCGCAGGGGGAATTTTGCGGTAGGACGGTATCGTATGAATTGCCTTAATGGGGCAGACGGGATGCCTTGTCTGTCTTTTTGGGAAAGGAGTTCCTGTTTTAGAGTTTTATACATTTTGTCATCACTCGTCACCAATCACTCTGTATCCCTTTATTGGAAAGGGATACAGAGTGTGATGACAAGTGTGACGAGAGTGTTGACAAATTTTTGGTCATCACTTAGATAAGTGTTATTTAGTTTATAATGAGGATACTATGATATTTTGCGTATAGGTGGTAATAGAGACTTATTTAATGATTTCTAAGTTCAAAGTAGCTTTATCATGCAATTCGGTGCACTATTTGGATATAAAAAGCTCGTAATTTTTTGAATCTGCTTAATATTAATAAGGTATTTATTAGGGATAAATGTCTTATTTCTTCTTTCTTTTTTTTGCTTTATCGCATATATAATATCGTTTTATCACTTTCTTTTCCTTGTTTTTCGGTTGCGGGCTCTACAGTTGCCAATTGCAAGCCCAACAGCCCGCAGCTGGCAACCGTAGAGCCCACAGCTGCGAAACGAAAAAATAGACCTGCTTTTCCGGGGAAAATATAGTAGGTAAACTACTATTAAGTGAGTGCTTTTGCAGGTATTATCTTGTTGATTTCCCGTTATTCATTGCGTGTTTTGTTTATGTAGATCGGAAGTTATCAGATGATTGTGTATTATACCGGATATAGTGCAATCGTTTGCATTCTTCTTATTGAAGTTTTTGCAGCATCTTTGTCGCTTACTCGATAATATGGTATACATTTGTTCTATCATAATAAAGTATTTGGGATACGTTTCGTAATAAAGTTAATATACTGAAACGTTTTTTGAATATACTATGGATAATTAATATTGTTAACTTTAATTTTTAGATGCATGAAGCAAGTTAATCTTAGAATCTATCGAACGATTCTTCCCTTGTTGTTAGGGTTATTCTTGTCAGTTGGCGCTTATGCACAGAACATTACTGTAAAAGGAAATGTAAAAGATGCTACAGGTGAACCTGTAATTGGCGCGAATGTACTGGAAAAAGGTACTACAAATGGAGTTATTACTGATTTAGACGGTAATTTCCAGTTGCAAACATCGGCGGGTGCAACTCTTGTTGTTTCTTTTGTGGGCTATCTTCCTGCGGAAGTAAAAGCTGCATCTGTACTTAATGTTGTTTTGAAAGAAGATGCTCAACTTCTTGATGATGTCGTTGTAATTGGTTATGCAACAGGAAGTCAACGGACAATATCCGGTGCAGTTCAGAAAGTGGGACGTGAAGAAATGAATGCCGGTGTTGTCGTCAATCCGTTATCTGCCATTAAAGGTAAAGTTGCAGGTGTGAATATTCAGAAAACCGGTGGTGACCCTACTGCTGCTCCGGCTATTCGTGTTCGTGGTACTACTTCTTTGACTGGTGGTAACGACCCGTTGGTTATTATTGATGGCGTATTTGGCGATTTGAATATGCTGAATGCTATTTCTCCTGCTGATATTGAGAATTTTACAGTGCTGAAAGATGCTTCTGAAACGGCTCAATATGGTTCTCGTGGTGCTTCCGGTGTCATTGTTGTTACCACTATTAAAGGTAAAAATGGTGTTAAGAGCTTAAGTTATGATGGTAGTTTCGGTATTGAAACCGTTTATAAGAATTTGGAAATGCTGGATGCTAACCAGTATAGAGCTGCTGCACAGAATTTGGGAATTGATATATTGGATAAGGGGTATAATACTAACTTTATTAAAGAAATGCAGCAGACTGGTTATACTCAAAATCATCGCTTGTCATTCTCCAATGGTAATGATGATTCAAACTACCGTGCTTCTATTGGTGTTATAGATCAAAAAGGTATTATAAAAAATAATACAATGCGTAACTATACCGCTAAGATTGATGCTATGCAAAATATGTTCCATAATAAGTTGAAGTTGGAATTTGGAATGTTCGGTTCGTTGAAAGAAAACAGATATGTGAATGACTATCAGAAAACATTCTATTCTGCTGCTTCTTATAATCCTACTTTCCCTAATTTTAAAAATCCGGAAACAGGTATGTGGGATGAAAATGCAAATGCTAATGAAGTACAAAATCCATTGGGTCGTTTGGATATTGATGACCGCGAAACTAATGCTTTTATCAATACAAATGCCCGCATTACATGGAGCATTAATAATGATTTGAAATTAAGTGCATTCGGTTCATATACTTATAATGTAAAAGAGAATAAAAAATATATTCCTTCTTCTATAAAGGCCGGTCTGAGTAATCGTGGAGAGGCGTATCGTGGTGATAATAAATCTCAGTCAATGTTGGCTAACTTGATGTTGACTTATAAAAAAGGCTTTGGAAAACATTATATCAATGCTTTAGGTTTGGCGGAAGTTCAACGGGTAACCAATACGGGTTTTGGATCTACGGTACATGGTTTCAGCACAGACGATTTTTTATATAACAATTTGCAGGCTGGTGCTGTATTGAAATGGGGAGATAATACTTCTTATTATAATAACCCGAGTTTGGCTTCTTTCATGGCACGTGTCAATTATTCATACGCAGATAAGTATATTGTTACAGTGAATGCTCGTACAGATGGATCTTCAAAAGTAGGAGAGAACAATAAATGGGCGTTTTTCCCGTCAGCATCTCTTGCATGGGTTCTTAAAGAAGAAGCGTTTTTGAAAGATGTTGATATGATTAGTAATTTGAAATTGAGAGTCGGTTACGGTCTTGCTGGTAATCAAGATGCTATTAGCTCTTATAATTCATTGCCATTGATGAGTCCTAATGGTACGACAACAGTAAATGGGCTTCCGGTAGTAACAATGGGAGTTACTCGCAATTACAATCCTGATTTGAAGTGGGAAGTAAAGAAAACTTTTGATGTAGGTTTGGACTTTGGAATGTTTGATGAACGATTGAGTTTAACTTTAGACTATTATAATTCAAAAACAACAGATTTATTGTATAATTATGATGTAAAGGTTCCG